>Ga0210400_10000027_pt1 | contig 273085 bp, 219 predicted proteins | sample IncBWH26MmetaG_FD_155456 | JGI IMG/M metagenome (GOLD analysis project Ga0210400, IMG submission 155456) | Forest soil microbial communities from Barre Woods Harvard Forest LTER site, Petersham, Massachusetts, United States - Inc-BW-H-26-M | ecosystem: Environmental > Terrestrial > Soil >... | reverse complement strand
CTTCCAACGACGCCACACATCGAGTTTCTGCTCCGCCGAAAACCCAAACCGTCTCCCTTGTTTCATAACACCACCTTTAAAAACAGCTTTATACCAGATGGTGTTGCATCGACCGTCTGAACCGGCAGCGCTAACCGGTAAAGTCAAGTACTGAGAGGAACCTGCTTCTTTCAGTTCTTCATCTTCCAAGCGCTCTGCGCCGCCTTCGATACCAGCAACATCCCTTCCGGCGCATCGACCGCCTTTATCGAGAGCCGCTCGTCGTGGCTCTCCGTTGCCTGTGTCAACACGACTTCCGCCCGAAAGTAATACGTCTTTCCCGCTTCCGCCGTAAGTTCTGCCGCCCCACTCAACTTTTTCCTCGACTTTACGCTGGATTGCCAATCGACGCAGACCTGATGCTCTCCGGGTGCAACAGCAAACGATAAGTACGACTCCCCGTAATCCGCTCCCACCCAATTCCCATTCAATGCCACCCGCACCGTGACTTTCGCTTCGCCCCTTTCCGGCTTTCCTTGCTCAATCACGTAGACCAGCGCCTTCCCCGGCTCTGGCTGCCTCACTGCATGCAGCGTGCGGTCTGTCTTCACAGTAAATTGCGTCTTAGTCGGACCGCACCCCGCCGCCGTTCTCAAATCTGTCGTCGTCTGGTCCTGTCCAAACACGGGCATTGCAATCAAGAGCGCCAAGGATATGAACGTGTACATTGATTCCTCCGTGAGCCTCAACTTCCCCGAGCCACAAAGCGTTCTAACGATACGACGGCACATCGCCGCATTCCGTTTCTTCTAGTTGCCCAATTCATACACCCTCGCGTGTTAGGCATGATGGATAGTGAGATGGAAATTTATCCTGCTAAGGGCCTGATTAACGCGCAAACCGGAAACTGACCCACTACCGGGTTTCCAAGGTCGTGGACATCATTCAGGGGGATGGCGACGGGTCGAAGACGGCTTTGAGGTTTAGTTTGCTGGATTTGGGGAGTTCGAGGGTGCGGGTGAAGTCGGGGCGGCCGGGGCATTTGAGGAGGATGGCGTGCGGGCCAGCGGAAAGTTTGAGTGTGGCGGGGGCGTTGCCGTGGAATTTGCCGTCGATGAAGATTTCGGCGGCGTCTGGTTCGGAGGAGATGGTGAGTTGGCCGAAACCGTCGGGCGGGGCGGGTTGGGCGGGCGGAAGAATGGCCGGAGTTGAGGATTGGGAGAGTTGCGTCGTTGTGGCGCCATCCGTGGAATCGGCAGGGGTTTCCGCGGAGGCACGGAGGGTTGTGGCGGTGACGTCCGGGTAAAAGCGATGGAGGACGGTTAAGAGATCGGTGGAGCTGAGGGCGAAGCCGATGCCGGTGACATTTTTCCTGGTGATTTTCAGGGTGTTGAGGCCAACTACCTGGCCGCGGGAATTCAGGAGCGGGCCGCCGGAATTGCCGGGGTTAATGGGAGCGTCGGTTTGAATCCACGTGCCGGGGCCGAAGGAGGGAAATTTTCCGACGGCGCTGACGATTCCCTTGGTGGCGCTGAAGAGCATGGCATCGCCGGGATTCCCGACGGCGAGGACGGATTCCCCCTGCTGGACAGTGGTAACGTCGGCCAAAACGAGATAGGGAAAGGTGTAGCCGGTGGACGGGGGATCGGCTTTAACAAGAGCGATGTCGAGGTCGGCATCAATATAGACAACCCGGGCTTGCAGTTGAACATTGGAGGGAAGGACGGCGAGAAGAGTGGAATCGCCGCGGGCGACGTGGGCGTTGGTGGCGATCACGCCGGTGTCGGTGACGAAAAAGCCTGAACCCATGGAATTGATGCTTTTTAGGCAGACGACGGCGGGCTTGGTGCGCTTGACGATTTCCTCGAGGGAGAGTTCGTACTGAAAGGCAGCGGGTTGAGCGGCGGAGACGGCGGCGACACTGCCGGTGAAGGCGGCGGAGATGAGTTCGAGATCGGCGTGGAAGTGATCGGATTTGATGAGCCAGTATTCGCCGTGGCTGTGGCCGTGGAGATCGATCCAGTTCATGGGACCTTCGGTGAGGGCGATTTCACGGGTGGCGTAGCCCGGCAGGGAGAGGCGAGCGACCATGGGATGTTCGAGACGCTGGCCAATCGCCGTGCGCGTGCGATGAAAATAGCCGCCCGGGAATTCTTTTTCGAAGGGAGTGGAGCCGACGGCGACGCCATCGAGTTCGACGGTTGCGCCAGGAGGAGAGCTGGTGATTTTGAGAGTGTCCGCGGAAGAGGAAGTAATGAAGCAAAGAAGTAATGAGGTAAAGATGACCCAGCGGAAGTTAGGACACAGAGGCATGAGAGGATACCTGGGCTTAGTATACTAGATATGTATATGAAGAGGGAACAACTACCGGCGGCGATGATTGCCGATCAGCCCGCCGGTTTCGGCGAATAGCCGGAGCAGGCGAGAATGGGGAGCCGCGGGTATTTCGGAAAAGATGGATCGGACTGAGAGAGCTGGCAGAGCAGGAATTGTGACCCCTTGGCGGATTCAATCATCCGGGCGTGGCCACAATCAGCGCAGAGACCGAGCCGGGAGTTGGCTTCAGGCGATGATCCGGGCGCGGGCATAGTCTTTCGATTAGGCCGGAACTCAGTTGGGCTTAGGCGGATCGGCGGTTGGCGGGGGCGCCTTGGGCTTACCGAACTGCGCTTCCTCGATGGGAATGTTGGTTTCAATTTTGGTGGCGGCAATTTTCTGGATCTGGTCGGAATCGACAGCCGCGGATTCGACGAGGAAGGGGTATTTCAAACCGTCGACATCGCGAAAATCGCGGAAATAGGTTTCCCAGGGTAAATCCTTGTCGCCAACCTTTCGAGTGCCCTGCCATTTCATGATTAAGCCGGTGGAAGCGTCGAAATAAAAGTAGCTGACATCGCCATGCTTGCCGGTGAGTTTCAACTTCTGGACGATCGCACCGTCGATTTGTTCCTTGCCGGCGTATTCGATCTGATTGCCCTTGGCTTTATAGTCGACGAAGGGGCCTTCGAAATCGGCTTCGTCGGCGATACCGGCAAGATCGGCCGGAGACATAGGAACGACGGCGGCGTTGGGAGCGAAAGGATTGTAAACCCATCCGGAAGACTTGCCGTCGTAGACGCGGATGAGGGTCTGGCCGTTGATGGTGAGTTCCATGTGCATTTTCAGAGGACGTTTGCGGTCGACGAAGAAGGGACCTTCAAGGCCGGGCCCGAAGGTGATGGTGCCGGAGACGCGTTCGGTCTGGATGGCCTTGATTTTAGCGAGGCCGCCGCGGGCTTTGATGTAGGCATTGATGACATCGTCCGCGGTCTGGGCGACAAGCACCAGGGGAAAGGCGAAGAGGAGTGCGAAGGCGAGCAGCGCTCTGCGCGGGAGTTGCGTGTTCCGAAAAAAGGGCTTTGCGAACATAAAAGAGAACATAAAAGAGAACATAAAAGAATGGTAGAGAGAGTTGAACGGCGGGTCAACAGGGCGGATGCGAGCGGAATCCGTGGGGGAGTAGCCCGGGAAAGTGGATTGACAATGGGTGGCGACTCGGGACAAATGAAGGTTCCACAATTGCGGGTCGATATCGAATACGCGGAGAATCACTCAACCCTTTATGGACATTGTTAACCTGATTTTTGGGAAACCACTGAAATCCACGGAAGAGCGCGCTGAGCAGATCGGCCCAGCCGAGGGGATTCCGATCTTCGGGTTGGACGCTCTCAGTTCGGCGGCGTACGGGCCGGAGGCAGCGCTGAGCCTGTTGATTCCGCTTGGGCTGCTTGGCGTGAGGTACATCGTGCCGATCAGCGCGGCGATCATAACGTTGCTGGTGATTGTGTATTTTTCGTACCGGCAAACGATCGAGGCGTACCCGACGGGCGGCGGATCATACACTGTGGCGCGCTATAACCTCGGGTCGTTCTGGGGATTGCTGGCAGCGGCGGCGCTGCTGGCGGATTATATTTTGACGGCGGCGGTGGGAATTTCGGCAGGAGTGGGCGCGCTGATTTCGGCGGTGCCAAGACTGCTGCCGCACACGATGGTTTTGTGCCTGGGCATCCTGGTGGTGATCACGATTGTGAATATGCGCGGAGTGAAGGACGCAGGGTTCGCGTTCCTCTTCCCCACTTATCTTTTTGTCGGCTGCCTGGCGATCACGATCGTTGGCGGGATTGTGCGCACACTGTTGAGCGGGGGGCATCCGGTGGCCGCGAATCCGTTGCCGCCACCGTCGGCGGCAGTACAGGGGGTGACGTACTGGCTGCTGCTGCGGGTGTTTGCGAGCGGTTGCACGGCGCTGACGGGCGTGGAGGCGGTGAGCAACGGAGTGAGAGCGTTCCGCGAGCCGCGGGTGAAGAACGCGCAACGGACACTGACGATCATTATCGGAATTCTGGCGGTGATGCTGGCGGGAATTTCGTACCTGGTGAAAGTGTATGGGATTGCGGCGACGGATCCGGGGCAGCCGGGATACCAGAGTATTCTTTCGATGCTGATTGCGGCGGTGTTCGGCAAGGGAGTTTTCTATTACGTGTCGATCGGCTCGATCTTGCTGGTACTTTCGCTCTCGGCGAATACCGCGTTCGCGGATTTCCCGAGGCTATGCCGGGCGATTTCGCAAAACAATTATCTGCCGCACGGATTCGCGCAACGCGGAAGAAGGCTGGTGTACACGCAGGGAATCCTGGTGCTGGCGGTGCTGGCGGGGGTGCTGCTGTTCCTGTTCGGGGGCGTGACGGACCGGTTGATTCCGCTGTACGCGGTCGGCGCGTTTCTGGCGTTCACACTTTCGCAGGCCGGGATGGTGCGGCATTGGTGGAAATCGCGCGGGCCTCACTGGGAGAAATATGCGCTGGTGAACGGGCTGGGGGCGTTCGTGACCGGCGTGACGGTGGTGGTGGTGCTGGTGGCGAAATTTGTGGATGGAGCGTGGCTGACGCTGCTGTTTATCCCGCTGACGATCGTGGCGTTTTACAAAGTGCGAGAGCACTATCATGGGATATTCGTGGCAACGCGATCGGTAACACCGGCGGAACCTCCGTCACGCGAACTCCCTCCCATTGTGGTCCTTCCGATCGACCGGTGGAGCGCCGTCACAAAGCAAGGGCTGGAGTTTGCGGCGCGATTGTCGCCAAAGTTGATCGCGGTTCACGTGGAACCGGGCGAGCATGCGGCGTTGCTGCAGGAAGATTGGGATCGCTATGTTGTGAAGCCTTACCGGCAGGCCGGAATCGAGCCGCCGGAATTGGTAGTGCTGCCATCGCCTTACCGATTTATTGTGCTGCCGATTGTGGAGTATGTGCTGAAGCTGGCGGAAAGATTTCCCGGCGGGAAGATCGCAGTGGTGATCCCGGAATTTGTGGAGGACCGGTGGTATGAATATTTTCTTCACAACCAGAGGGCGCGGCTGCTGGAATGGGTCCTCCTAACCAGGGGAAACAAACAAATTTATACCGTGTCGTCGCCGTATTACCTGTCGGAAACGGCGAGAAGGATGGCGAGGTCGGGCGCAAAGGCGCCGGACTCACACGGAAGTAAAGAAGGATGATTCGGCGTTGACGTAGCCAAAGGCCATCCGAGGGGTGTTGAAGGCGAAACCGGGATTGCCATTTTTATCGAGCAGGATGAGGCCCCCGGTGCCTTTGCCCCGGTTGGCGAGGAGTTGCACGGCGGCCTGCGCGGCACGTGGGGGCGTGGAGCCGGCGGGCCGCAGAAAATCGGCGGCGGTTTTGGCCATGACCACGCGCATGATGGCTTCGCCGTAGCCGGTGGAGGAGACGCCACCGGTCTCCGAGTCTGCATAACAACCACAACCAATCAGAGGAGAGTCGCCGACGCGGCCGGGGAGCTTGCAGCAAGTGCCGCCGGTGGAAGTTGCGGCAAAGAGGCGCCCGTGCCGATCGAGGGCGACGGCGCCGACAGTTCCCTGCTCGTGGCCGCGATGATTTTCGGCGGCGTGCGAATCTTTGCTGCAACGGAGCCATGCTTCGCGTTCGGCGGGCGAGATCAGGTCTTCTGGATCGCAGAGCCGGACTCCATGGGCGCTGGCGAAATCTTCTGCGCCTTCGGAGACGAGCATCATGTGGGGGCATTTTTCGAGAACGGCGCGGGCGGCCTGGATGGGATTTTTCACGCGGCGCAGTCCGGCGACAGAGCCGGCGCGGAGCGTGGAGGCGTCCATGACGATGGCATCGCATTCGACGTGGCCATCGAGCGTGAGATGAGAGCCGAAGCCGGAATCGAAAGTAGGATCGTCTTCGAGGACAATGATGGCGGCTTCGATGGCATCTAGGGCGTGGCCGCCGTTTTTGAGAATATTCCAGCCGGCTTGAAGAGCGCGGAGGCATCCGGATTTGCAGGAATCTACGGCATCATCGGGAATGTCCCAGGCGCCGCCGTGAACGATGAGAGAGGGATTCATAGGGAAGCAGAATAGCAGAATTGGAAAATGGAAATTTGAAAATGGAAAAGGGGAAGAGCCAAGAGGCGATCAGCGAGCAGATAACAGCGAGCAGGAGGCGCTCGCCCTGTAAAACGATTCGGGTGGAAACTGCGCCCGCCTCGGAAGGCGGCCGCTACAAAAGCGTTAGATGAAGAAATCGAGGGTGAAGAGGAGGAGACCGAGGATAAGAAGGAAGGCGCCGAGGGAGAAACGCCGCCGGGGGAAGCGGCTGACGGAATGGAAAAAGCCGGCGGGGATTACGCGGAGTCGCGATTCGGTGCGCGGAAGATAAAAAGGACCAACGGATTCGTAGCGAGACAAATTGCGGCGGAAGGCGGAGAATTCATCCTCCATCCAAACGGAGAGTTCTTCGCGGTAACGCCAAAGATAGAGGGAGCCGAGAAGAAAAACCCCGTAGCCGAGGCAAGTCAACAGACCAAGAGCGGGACCCGAACCCCAATAAAGCATGGCACCTCGCCGCCGGCTGGGCGACCGGAATATTCTAAGCCTCTTCGTGGATCGTGAAAAGGCGAACGATTTCGAACTCTTTTTTCCCGGCGGGAGTGAGCACCTGCACTTCGTCGCCGACCTTATGATTGAGGAGCGCGCGGCCGATGGGAGAGGTGGTGGAGATCATTCCCTTTTCGACGTCGGCTTCTTCGCTGCTGACGAGCTTGTATTCAATTTCCTGGCTCTTCTGCACGTCGATGACGACGATGCGGGAGCCGTAGCCGGAGCGGTCCTTCGGAATATTGGTGAGGTTCAACATGCCGAGGTCGCCCATGCGCTTTTTGAGCTGGCCGATTTTGGCGTTGACGTAGCCCTGGCGCTCCTTGGCGTATTTGTACTCGGCGTTTTCGGAGAGGTCGCCGTGGGCACGGGCAACGGCGATTTCCTTGGGAAGATCAACGTTAAGCTCGTGCTCCAGGGAGTCAAGTTCCTGCTGGAGCTTCTGTTTAATTTTGGCAAGAGGGTCAGACATAGTTTTCCACGTCAGAGAAAAATGATGCGGAATCCGGCAAAGCCGGACTCCGCACGGAACATTATAGATGGTGGGGAAATGCCGAGACAAGGGGGAAAGAAGGGTGAGACTGGCCAAAGACAGACTAAACCATTTAGATTCAGTTTGTTGAACTGGAAGAAGAAAGGTCAACGGACCCGCAGTTCGACGCTTTGGGAGACGGATTTCCCGGCCGCATCCTGGATTGCGAGCGTGTAGGTGGTGGTTTTTCGGGGCGAGAGGTTCAGGCAGCGGGAGTGCGAAGGCCAGACCTCGCCAGCGGGGGGATCGAGAGTGACGGTCTTGGCGTTGGCGACGTCGTAGCAGAGCTGAGCGGATTCGCCGGGGTGGATGGCCGCAGGGGAGACGTAGAGGCCGCGGATGGCGAGTTCGGAGCCGCCCAACTGCTCGACGGCGAGGCGATCCTCTTCACGGCGCTGTTCGTTCTGGCGCTCCTTTGTTTGCCGTTCGTACTCCTTGCCGGATTCGTAGCGCGCAAAGAGAACATAGGAGACGTAAAGGATTACGCCAACAATCAACACCGAGGAATAGAGAAAAGGATTCTTGAACGGAGACTTCGTGGGAGGGGGAGTTTCGGAATTCATGGCCTTAACCGGAGTAGTGTTTCTTTATCCTCGAAGCTTTATTTTAACCGGAAGCCGGCCGGAATCGAAAGTAGAGGGAGTCCAAGCACAGGCTAAGCAGCGCGTACGCTTTCCTGCCAGCTCCATGCGGCGCCCGGATGGAATCCTATGCTCGCCGGGAATGAGCTTTTCGCTTAGACTCTTCCATCGTGACGATGCGAATCTCGAGACGCGCGATGATGCGGCAGGTTGCTTCGGGGGCCGCGGTTGCTTCCTTTGCGACGTCTCCTTTGCTTTCCGAAGCCGAAGAGATCCAATCCGTGCAGCGCAAGGGGCGGATACGGCAATCGGTTTCGCGATGGTGCTACGAGAAGATGCCGCTGAACGAGTTGTGCGAGAAAGGCGCGGCGATGGGATTGAAGGGCATTGATCTGTTAAACGAGGACGAATGGGAAGTGCCGGGACGTTATGGACTGGTGTGCAGCATGGGGTATGGAGGCGGGGGAGAGATTCGGAGCGGGATGAACCGCGTGGACAATCACGCGAAGATCGAGGAGGCGTTTCGGAAGAGCATTCCGCGGGCGGCGAAGCTGGGCGTGGCGAATGTGATTACGTTTTCGGGGGACCGGGGCGGGATGTCCGATGGAGAGGGGATGAAGAATACGATTGCCGGCCTGAATCGGGTGAAGAAAATCGCGGAAGACCACGGCGTGACGATCTGCATGGAACTGCTGAACAGCAAGGTGGACCACAAGGATTACATGTGCGACCACACGGCTTGGGGAGTCCGCGTGATGGAAGCGGTGAATTCGCCGCGGGTGAAACTTTTGTACGACATTTATCACATGCAAATCATGGAAGGCGACCTGATCCGGACGATCACCGAAAATATCGAGTGGCTGGGGCACTTTCATACCGGGGGCGTGCCGGGAAGGCATGAGCTGGATAACGCGCAAGAGGTGAATTGGGCGGGAGTGATGCGGGCGATTGCGGCCACGAAATTTACGGGATTTGTGGCGCACGAGTTTATTCCGACGCGAGACCCGATGCGTTCGCTGCAGGAAGCGGTGGAATTATGCGACTTGTGAACCGACTTAGTAGAGAAAAGAGTTTCCTCAGGGCTGAAGCCCGGTTTTTTGGGGCATAGATGTCGGCGGAGCTAAAGCTCCGACTCCCAGAACCGATTTTGGGCGTGCTTTTGATGGGAATGGTTTACGATTCAGCGGGTAAAGTGCGCGGTTGAAAGGAGTTTTCGTGCGACCAGAACCCCATTTGATCGATTACGCGATTATCCTGCTGTATTTCGCATTCGTGTTGGGCATCGGATTCGTGCTGAAAAAGTACATGAAGACGAGCACGGATTTTTTCCTTTCCGGCCGATCGATACCCGCTTGGATCGCGGGCCTGGCGTTTCTTTCGGCGAACCTGGGCGCGCAGGAAGTGATCGGGATGGGGGCGAGCGGGGCGAAATACGGGATTTCGACTTCGCATTTTTACTGGATTGGCGCGGTGCCGGCGATGCTGTTCGTCGGGGTGTTCATGATGCCGTTTTATTACGGGTCGCGGGCGCGCTCGGTGCCGGAATATCTCAAACTTCGTTTTGACGAGAAAACGCGGGGATTCAACGCCATTTCGTTCGCGGTGATGACGGTTTTTTCTTCGGGCGTTTCGATGTACGCGATGGGCAAGTTGCTGCAGCTTCTTCTCGGGTGGAATTTCACCGCGGCGATTTTGATTTCGGCGCTGATCGTGCTGGCGTATACATTTCTCGGCGGGCTGACCTCGGCGATCTACAACGAGGTGCTGCAGTTTTTCCTGATCGTGATGGGATTTATTCCGCTGGTCTATCTCGGCCTGAGGGATGTTGGCGGATGGGAAGGACTGAAGGCGAGGATCGCGAACGACGCGATGGTGCATTCCTGGAAGTACATGGGGCATTCGAACGCGAACCCGATGGGAGTCGAGTGGTTCGGGATGCTGATGGGCTTGGCATTCGTGCTGTCGTTCGGATACTGGTGCACGGATTTCCTGGTGGTGCAGCGGGCAATGGCGGCGGATTCGATGACCGCGGCGAGGCGCACGCCGGTGATCGCTGCGTTCCCAAAAATGGTTTTTCCGTTTCTGGTGATTTTGCCGGGGATGATCGCCGGCGTGGTGACGAGTTCCAAACTGCATGACGCGAGGGCACAAGAGGGCGTCGTGGCAAGCACCGTGGCACAATCGTCGTTTTTTACCGGTGGCAAGGGGATTATTCCCCCGAAATACGATGCGGGGGGAAATCCGGTCACGGCGGATGGAAAAGTGGTGCTGGATTACGACCTGGCGACGCCGATGATGCTAGTGCGGTATTTCCCCTCGGGCCTGCTGGGGTTGGGGCTTTGCGCGCTGATCGCATCGTTCATGTCGGGGATGGCGGGGAACACGACAGCGTTCAACACCGTCTGGACGTACGACATCTACCAGAGCTACATCAATAAGACGGCGAGCGATCAACACTATTTATGGATGGGCCGAGCGGCAACGGTTTTCGGGCTGGCGATTTCGCTGATGGCGGCGTTTGTGGCGAAGGAATTCAACAATATCCTGGACGTGCTGCAGCTGGTGTTTGCGTTCGTGAATGCGCCGCTGTTCGCGACGTTCATGCTGGGGATGTTCTGGAAGCGCACCACGGGGCACGGAGCGTTCTGGGGATTGCTGGGAGGAACGGTGGCGGCGGCGACGCATTACGGATTGACGTTGCCGGCGGGGGCTGTGCCAGGCGTAAAAGGCGGATACCTGGGGCCGATCCTCCACGTGTATCCGAGCGAGATGGCGCAAAATTTCTGGACGGCGATTTTCGCGTGGGTGGGCTGCTTTACGCTGACGATCGTGATTTCCCTGCTGACAGCGCCGCGGCCGGAAGCGGAATTGAGAGGGCTGGTGTATTCGCTGACGGCGAAACCGGAAGAGGGCGGGCTGAAGTGGTACCAGAAGCCCGCGACGCTGGCGGTGATTGTGCTGGTGCTGCTGTTTGGGCTGAACCTGATTTTCTGGTAGAAGGGCGTTGCTCGCAAAGATTATTGGAGGAGCGATGGGATTTGATATCCGGATGCCGATCGGGATGCTGTTCACCCTGTTCGGGATTTTGTTGATCGGGTACGGTGCGGCCACGCAAGGTAGCGCGACGTACGCGGAACATTCGCTGGGCGTGAACGTGAACGTGTGGTGGGGCGGCGTGCTGCTGGCTTTCGGGCTGGCGATGATCGGCTTGACGCGTATTCGGCGGAAGGGATGAGCGAGGTACGCGGATGACGGCGGAGATGGATTACCACTCGATGCTGGCAGTTGCGCTGGCAGAGGCGCGTCTGGGCTTGAAGGAAGGCGGGATTCCCATTGGGGCAGCGATTTTCGACGCGACCGGTCAGTTGATTGGCGCGGGACACAACCGGCGGGTGCAGCAGGGCGATCCCTCGATACATGGGGAGACAGATGCGTTTCGAAAAGCTGGCCGGCAGAAGAGTTATCGGAAATTGATCATGGTGACGACGCTGGCGCCGTGCTGGTATTGCAGCGGGTTGGTGCGGCAATTTGGGTTTGGCGCCGTGATTGTGGGGGAGAGCAGGAATTTTCAAGGTGGGATCGAGTGGTTGCGTTCGCTGGGAGTGAAGGTGGTGGACTTGGATTCGCCGGTGTGCGTTTCTTTGCTGGGGGAATATATTCGAGGAAATCCCGCGGTGTGGAATGAGGATATTGGGGAGGAGTCCTGATGGACCGTCTCAGAAGACGGTGCCTGCGAAGAGTTGGCCACCTGAAGGTGGCCGCTACGGTGTTGAGGCAACCGCCGCCTGTGGCGGCGTTTTCGTAGGGGCCTCACGAATTAGGAGCGGGAAGCGGGGAAAAGAAAAACTTCCGGCGACGTCGTCGATCACGTTTACCTGGCAGAGGTACAGGCCGGGCTTCAGGGATTGCAGAGGCACATCGATCTGGAAGATGACGGCTTTGCGATCGGGGGCGGTGACTTCATTGGCCATGACGGGCTTGGATTCGTAGACTTTCGCGGCACCTTGAAGGAATTCGATGCTGGTGAGGACGCGGATGGAGTCGCGCGCGGGCTTTGCGGGCTCTGGAGATTTCGGGGCATCTGGCTGCGCGGCAGCAGGAGCCGGCGCGGGTTGCACGGGGTTCCTCCCTTTTGCGGCATCGTAAACTTCGTATTGCAGGTAGAGATGCTGGTCCGGAGTGAAGACGTGCGTGATGTTCGGCACGAGTTCCATCTGGTCGCGCACCAGAGGATTGGCCGCGGATTTCTTGCCCGTTGAAGGAACGCGCAGGCTGCTGAGGACCACGGAACTCATTTTGAGCGGGGACTTGCGCAGGTCTGGGATGTGGACATCGGTTTCGAACGAGCCCATGCGCCCGGTACGATTTTCACGAATCACAAATTTGAGATGGTAATTGCCGGGGGCGAGGAGGAAGCCGGTGTTGTACTGGACGTTTTTGCGGCGGACTTCGCGCGAACTTTCGACCGCGAGCTTTACGGTGTCGCGCAGGCGGCCGACGGGGAATTTACCGCCTTCGAGGGCCTGGCCGATGATGTCGATGGTGGCGTTGTCCTTGTCCTTTTCGGTGACGAAAGGAATTTGCGAGCCGGGGACGATGAGGGAAACGGCGAGATAGTAGTGGGATTCGTCCCTGCGGAAATAGGATTCGCCCGCGTAAACGGGGACATCGACTCGCGGCAACTGGGCGGCGAGTTCGTCTTCGAGTTGCTGCTCGCGGTCAGCGCGGTCCAGATGTTCGAAGTCGCGGCCTGCGTAATAACCGGAACGGAAATCGAGCTTCAGGTCGGGGCGGTTGACGGTGACTTTCAGACGGCGGAATCTGCCGTCCTTTGCCGGATTGCTGCTGGTGAAGCCAAGGACGTAATAGACGGAGCTGTCTTTCTGCACCTGGGTGAAAATGCCGCCGAAATCGTTGGAGTCGAAGAAGGCTTTTCCGCCGGTGTCGGAGGAGAGCGTGGCGAGCGTGTCCTGAGATGAGGCGTTGCCGTTTAAGTCGTTGAGAACGGACGCGCCGGAGTACGCGGATTGACCATGGAGGCTGGCGTTCTGCGCTTCACCGCCGGGAGGAAAGGCCTGCAGGCCGCGGACGTCGAGGGAATAGATGGAAGCGTTGGCCTTGATGGCGGCGGCGGTGGCGGCGCGCAGGGCGGATTGGTTGTCGACGCCGGTCTGTGTGATTCCGTTGCTGAAATAGATGATGCTTTTCTTTTGAGGAAGCTTGCCGAGGGATTGCATAAGGGATTGCAGAGCGAGAAGTTTGCGGTCGGCGGAAAAGGTGTTGAGATCGGTGTCGTCTTCGGTGAAGGAGCCGCCGGTTTCTGCGGTGCCTTCGGCGCTGCCGGTGGTGCCCATGTCGAAGCCCTGTCCCTGGCCGGAGTTGTAGCTGGTGAGCATGGCCAGCAATTTTTCGCGGTCATCGGTGAAGTCGCAATCGACGTGCATGTTGGTGGCGAGGGAGACGAGAGCGATCAGGTCGGCGGGCTGCATTTTTGTGCCGACGAATTTCTTTGCGGCATCCACCGAACGGTCAATCTGTTCCGGCTCCATTGCGGAGAAATCGAAGAAGAGAACGATCAGGCGGCGGTCGCGTGCGTCGAGGGTGGGAGGCGCTTTTTTGGTGGAATGCAATAGCGTGCCGGGAGCGCCGCCGGAGACGGTTGCGCCGGCGGTCATCGGGAGTTGATCCACGTCCTCAAAATCGAAAGTGGAAATCTGCTGCTTCTTGCCGTCTTCGTAGAGGGTGAAGTCTCCCTGCTTCAGATCGCGGATGGGGTTTCCTTTTTTGTCGCGGGCGACGACGTTAACGAGAACGAGTTCGGTAGAGACGCGAATCGGAGTTTGTGCGGAGCCGGGCTTATCGGGCTCCTGGGCCGTGAGGCTAGCGGCGGGAGACAGAAGGACCGCTGCGGCCAGGATTGCGACGATTTCGCGAGTGGATGGCATAGTCATCATTTTTCAGAAACGAAAACGGGCCTGGACGGTGACACGCCGCATGGTGCCGACGGAGGTGACTTCACCGAAGGTCTGTGAGTTGACGGCGGTGCTGATGCCAGCAAAATTCACGTGATTGAATACGTTGTTCGCGGTAAAGCGCAAATCGAGGTTGCGAGACTCCTTGATGGGAATCGAGCGATTGATGCTCATGTCAAAGATGATGCTCCCCGGGCCTTCGATGGTGTTCCGTCCGGCATCGCCGAAGGTGGAACCGGCGGGATTCACGCAGTTTACTCCAGGAACGCAAAACGCAGCGGTGTTGAACCACTCGAGCGAGGAGGGATTGGGAAGCGAAATCGGCTGGCCTGGCACGACATTGGCGCGCTGCGAGCCGGTGACGCCGCGGGCGATATCCACGGAGCCGCCGAGAATGCTTGGGGTGAAATAAAGGCCGGAGACGACGGTGAAATCGCCGCTCCACTGCCAGTTGGAAAAGATGCGGGCCATGGTGCCCTTTTGCGCGAAACGGTGATTTTCGCCGAAAGGAAGATCGTAAATCCAGTTGCCGGTGAATTTGTGAGTTTGATTGAAGCTGGATAGCCCGCGGTCAGCGGGGAGATCGAAAGGATTCTGGGCGACGATGACGCCCCCGCCACCAATGGACGAGGCATCGTCGAGGGATTTCGAGAAGACATACTGCGCGCCAATTCCGAGGCCTTTGGACATGCGACGACGCACGCGGACCGAAGCCGCGTGGAGAATGGAGTCTCCTTCGGAGGATTCGTAGATGAAGGGTTGATTCCCGGTGACGAGCAAGGCGCGCTCTGAATCAAGGCGAGTACCCTTTGCGCCGTTGTAGCCGATGTTCAGGACAACGTTGCCGCGGAATTCATGCTGAATATCGAGATTCCATATCTGGACGTAGCCGAGGCGGTAATCGGGGTTGACGGCAAAATTATTGGTGACCGAGGTTTGCGCAGCAACTGGGAAACCGTTGACGAGAGTGAGCGGCGCGGAACCGGTGAGGCCGGTGACGGTGGTGGAATTGGTGGCGGTGTTGGCGAAGGGCGGTTGAAATGCGAAATTCTGAATGATCGTGCCATATTGAGCGAGATTGTAGTTAATGCCATAGCCCGCGCGGACCACTGTTTTCTGCATAGGCTTCCAGGCGATGCCGATGCGCGGGGCAAAATTGTTCCGGTCTGGATTCAGAAGAGAGGGATTGGGCGAGGTCAATAAAGTTCCGGAACCCGCAGGAAGCACGGCGCCTGAGGGGACGACTGGAGTGGCGGTGGCAAAGCCGGGGCCGACCTCGAGATTGGAGATTCGATCCTGGGCTTCGGTGTAGGGGCCGACGTATTCGTAGCGGAGGCCGAGGTTGAGCGAGAGACTCGGCAGAATGCGCCAGTCGTCCTGCGCGAAAAAGTCCAAGGAGTTGGCGCGGAAGTTGTAAGAGGTGGCGCCGAACTGCAGCGAGGTCTGCTGGGGAAACCCAAGGAGAAAGTCGGCGAAATCGAGGCCGGTGTTGGCGACAGGGACGGTGCTACCCGTTGCGTACTGAGAGGTGGCGAAGCCGGTGAAGACAAAACTTCCTTCAGCATTTCTGGCGGATTGGAAACTCTGGAGAATGCGGCGATAGTCTCCGCCAAAGCGCCAATAGTGCTTTGCGTGATTCCAGTTGAGGGTATCAGAGATGGTGTAGGTCTGGTCGAGCTCGCGTCGGGGAATTGGGCCGTTGAACCCGCCGAAGGAGGTGAAGCTGATGCCGGGCAGACCCCAGTCAAATGGGGCGTTGGAAATTCCGTTGATCCCCGCGCCGCCGGGCCCGGCAACATCTGTGACGTTGGAAAACAAATTTGTGGTGGAGACGTGATTGTGATTGTAGTTGAAGCGGAGATTATTGGTGGCGCGATTCTTGCCGTAGACCCAGCCAGCGGTGGCGTTAAGTCCCTGCGTGCTGGTGCCGCCGGCCAGCGAGGGGAAGGGATTCACGATGGCAGTGGAGTTGCGGGCCCAGTTGAAGCCGAAATTGATGTTGTTTTGCGGGCGCCGGCCGCCATTCCGCCCTCCGCCCGTTGAAAAGAGGCCCGGGCCGCCGGTGGAGCTGAAATTGTGGACGAGCCGCAGGGTGATCGCGTCGGAGTTGCTGGCGTCGGATGTGACGAAATGAAAATTCTGACCTCTTGAAGTCGTGGGGATATTGGGCAGGGGAATAAACTGGAGAAGGGATTCCGCGGCGGAGCTAAACAAGGATGGGTCAATCGCGTTGGGCACGCCGTTGAACTGATACTGCTGGCCGGTGGCCGGATTGAAAAGTTGCACGGGCATGCCGTTGTTATAAGTAGCGTTCGAAAAATTGCCGCCGCGTTCAGCGAGCGTTGGAACGGTGGAGAAAGCGTCGTAGGGAGTGTCGCCGCGCGAGCCGTTCCAGCCGGCGAAAAAGAACCATTTGTTGCCGCCGTTGAAAAGCTTGGGAATATTCAAGGGGCCGCCGACATTCGCGCCGAAGTGTGATTGATTGTATTGCGACTTGGCGATGGGAGAGCCGCTGAGGGAGAAGGGAGTGGCGTCGAGGGAGGAGTTGTCGTCGGAGAAATAGAGGACGCCATGGGGCTGATTGACGTTGAGACCGCGGCCTCCGATGCGGCCGATCGCGATCTGTCCGCCGCCCATTCCGCCGCCTGGGCCTCCCGAGCCGGGCCCGCCGCCGAGTCCGCCAAAACCTTCGCGTTGCATGCGATCGCGAAATTCCTGAATGCGGTCCTGAAGATCCTGCTCGCTGCCGCCGCCGAAATCCTGGGTACGGCCCTGCGCGCCGCTGATACTGATGGACTCGGTGGGAGCATCGGCGCCGGCGCCGTTCAAAGGCAGAGAAGAGAGGTCACCGGGGTTTTGATTTCCGTTGGGGACGCCGTTACCGCCGAAGCCGGTGTTGCCTCCGGAGAGAGACGAGAGCGCGCTATCGAGGGCGAGACTTTGGAAGCCGCGTCCAGCCGTGACGCTGGCGTTGGAATTATTGGATTGCTGCTGCTCGCGTGAGGCCAAAACCAGCTCGGCGTCGAGTTTTCCGGCGGGATTCGCGGGATTGAGGACGAGTTCGCGTGTGAAGAGAGAAAATCCCATGAATTCGATGCGCAGAACGTAGCGGCCGCGCACGATGCCAGTAAACGAGAATTTGCCGTCAGCATCGGTAACAACGGAATATTTCTTGCCGGTCAGTGTGTTCGAGGCGGTTACGGTGGCGCCGGGCAACGGTGTTTTGCCGGTGTGGGCCGTGCCGCTGATTTCATAGGAAGGCGGCGGAGCGTTTTGCGAATCAGATTGTGGCGCAGCAACGGGAGGCGGAGCGGGCTGAACCGTGGCAGGCGCGGGGTCTTGTGCCGGCGCGCGCAGGGCGAGGAACATCACGAACAGGAGAAGTTTGCACGCGCCGCGAAGTATTGACTTCAACCAGAACTCCCCCGATGAGCTACTGCTGCGGCGAATTGGCCACCGGAGCTTTGGCGTGACCGGACGAACCAGCGCCGGCTTGGGCAAATTGCTGCATGCGTTCCCACTGTTCGGAAGAAAGAAGGATCACTGACTTAGGAACGAAGACATTCTGCTGCAAGCCACCGCGGGCGACGACGTGATCCCCGGCCTGGATATCCGCCATAGTGATGCTTTCGCGGCCCCGGCGCAATGAAGTTTCTTCGTTGAGTTCGAGGGTTTGCGTAACGTTGTCCACGCGGAGAATGGTCAGCTTGGGCGCGTCAATGGATTTTACTACGCCCGCGACAAAGTCCTTGCCCATTTCCCCGAGAGCCATGCCTCCACCCGAGCCGCCACCCGGACCTCCGGGTCCGTTCGCGGAGCGACCGCTGAGGGATTGAGCGGTTATGGAGTGGTCGGAATTTTCGTCGCCGCGCACCATCACGAAGTCACCGACTTTGAACTCGGAAAGCTGGACGGGCTGGCGATCCTTGCGGTACTCGGTTTTGTCCGTCAGGTTGACGGTTACGGTGGAGCCATCTGGCCGCGCGACCTGGAGCGATTTGCCGCTCAGAGAGGTAATCTTGCCAATGGTTCGGTTACCATCCCTTTGGCCGCCGCGTCCCGAACCATGGCTCCCGCCGGAAGAAGGACTTTGCGTTTGATCTTGCGGGGGAGACTGGGAATCGGGAGACTGTGCGGGGCTGGCGACGGCGAAAGAAAGAAATAGAAAGCTCAACAGATACAGATGCTTACGGCTCGTCATGATGGTTTCCTCAGTGAAACTGCTCGTTAATATAAAGACGCAAGCCCGGCGGCCAAAGTAACGCGAAAACAACGCGTGGGGCGGGGGAACGGACTCTGCCTCAACCTTAGATAATTCCGGGAAATCAGGGGGAAAGTTCCCGACGGGACCTGGCCGAAGCGGGAGAAATCCACGGGTTGAATCTCAGTTCGAGCCTGCCGTGCGGGCGGCAACGGACGATGGATAGCTGGGTCCATAAGATACTGATTATCACTGCCTTAATGTGAAGCGGCGAGCATCAAGGATGCGCGGTTTCGAGGGCGAGTGCGTGCAGGCCGTTCGCGTCGAAGGCGTGGCCTGTTGCCAAAACTCCTGGGACACCGATGAGATTGAGGGCGCTTTCGGGAAGTGGCACTCCGTTCTTTGCGGTGAGGACAACATAGACAACGCCGCCCTGATCGGCAACGAAGAGCAGGGGGCTGCCGGCGGCGGCGCAGAATTTTGCGCAGAAGGCATGGTCGTACGCGTGGGTGTGGGTGCCGAGAAAGCAGTTCGCGTCGGCAAGTTCGCCGCGGAGACTTACGGAGTCTCCGCGAACGGACTGGCCGGCGAGGAGTTCGAGGTTCCCCTCGCCGGCCATTTTTTGAGCTTTGGGCAGATCGGAGACAAGCCGCCGGACCTGAGCGAAAGGCAAGTTGTTCAGGCCGTTGTTATCACCGAACTGGAATGCGCTCAACGCGAGAACCGCGAGCAGGCACACCGCTGCGATCAGGAATTTCCTACCTGGAAACGCCCTTTGTGGTGTCGTTGGCATGTTTTTGTCCCTCGGCGCTCTTTTGCGCGTTGCCACCCGTGTAAATGACGCGCCAGATGGAGTTCGAACCGTCATCGGTTACGAGGAGGGAGCCATCGGTGGCAACGGTGATGCCGACGGGGCGTCCCCAGACATGGCCGTTATCGACCGCAAAACCGGTGATGAAATCTTCGTACTCGCCACTGGCTTTGCCGGTCTGGTGCATCGGCACGCGGATCACTTCGTATCCGGCGCGAACGCCGCGGTTCCACGAGCCGTGCTGAGAGGAGAAGATGTCGCCACGATATTCGGCGGGAAACTGGGAACCCTCATAGAAGATCATTTCGAGCGAAGCGTTGTGAGGCTGAAGGAGGACGTCGGGGACGATGGTCTTGTCTTTCAATTCGGGATGCTTGCCACTGTGGCGCGGGTCCTGATGGGCGCCGATGTACCACCAGGGCCAGCCGTAGAAGCCGCCTTCCTGAACATGAGTGATGTAGTCAGGAACAAGATTGTCACCCAGGCCGTCGCGCTCGTTGACTGAACACCAGAGTTCATTGGTGATTGGGTTGACGGCCAAGCCGCCGCCGGCGTTGCGGATGCCGTAGGCGTAGACGCGCATATCGCTGCCATCCGGGTTGAACTGCAGAATGTCGGCACGATTTTTTTCCGCGGGGGTCGTATCGGTGTCATCCACGTTTGATGCGGAACCAACGGCGACAAACATTTTCTTGCCGTCCGGGGTGAATTGGATGTCGCGAGTCCAATGGCCGCCACCGTGGGGAAGATCCGCGATGTGCTGCGCGGCGCCGGAGGCTTGCAAGTCTCCGTTCTTATAAGGGAAGCGGACGACGGAATCTGTGTTGCCGATATAGATCCATTGCGGGTTGTTGCCCGGAGGGTAAAAAGCAATTCCATAGGGGCGGTTGAGTCCCGTGACGAAGACGGAAGTTTCGGCGGGTTTGCCATCGGCCGAGACGCCGCGGAAGATTTTGATTTTGCCGGAGCTGCTTTCCGCCAGGAAAATATCCCCGTTGGGCGCGGTGCGGAGCAAACGCGGATTGTCGAGTCCGGTTGCGAAGAGCTGGACGGTGAAACCCTCCGGCGCCTTAGGCCAGGCACCTTCGGGGCGCGCCACGAGTTGAGGCCCATTGTTCGCCGAGCCGGTCAGGTACGGCGCGGGAAGGTTTTGGGGGGAAATCTTGCGGGTTTTTCCGGGCGCTTCCACGCGGAAATCGGTGAAAGGAGGATCGGGGAGCGGCGCATTTGTAACCGTCGGGGTAAATTTCACGGGAGGAGCGCCGGACTTGTTCTCTGCGGCGGAGTTCTTCAGCGATCTGAGAAAGGAGACGATCTGCCAGCGTTGCTCTTCGGGAAGGCTGCCCCAGGCAGGCATGCCGTTCGAGGGCGAGCCTGTAGTGATAAACCAGAAGACCTCGCCGTCGGGGACGGACTGCGTGGGCCCTTGGGAAAGCGCGGGGATGTTCCCGGTTCCCTGCGCTGTAGCTCCATGACAGCCCGCACAGTTCGTCGCGTAGAGTTTTGAGCCAGCCGAGACAGCGGCAGACTGCCCCGCGAGGGGGTTCTGCTGCTGAGCTGTGGACGTGGGGGCGTTGTGAAAATGGGCGTCCTGCGCCGGGGAAAATACAGGGGCAGCACAAACTGCCACTACAAAAAGATACGAGCGATACCTGAAGTTCAAATTATCCTCCAACGAATTAATTGTAGTTCGCGGCCAGTAAATTAGATTACAACAGCGGACAAAGCACCGGCCACCCGCGCTCCCACTTCTGCGACTGAAATGGAGCCAGGAGGTTCCTTGCAGCTAAAGCGCCATGCCATGCGCAACCGGCCGTCCAATCGGCGGGATGTTGGCACGCTGACGTGTCATGACTTTTGCCATGCCACTTCGCACCCGATTTACAAAAGTTAATCAATTCATTTTACGAAGGTTAAGCGAGCCAGGAGAGCCGCAGAATCTGGCACGAGGGGTGCATGAATGACGCCAAGGAGGAATATGGGGGTAATTTCCGAAGCGGGGTCCGACCTTCGCCGGACGGCGGGGACACTCGATCAGCCGGTCGTTGTGCCCTCGGTCAGGACGGGCAAGGCGGGCGGCTGGATTTCGCGCGCAGGCGCTAGCGCGATCGGGACTCTGACGACCTCGACGTGGTGGGCCATTCTTGTGGTGGCGCTGGCAATCGGATGCGTCGCATACGCCGACAACATGGGGGAAGGAGTTTCGCTCGGCTACCTTTATATTCTGCCGCTGTCGTTCAGCGCAATTCTGCTACCGCGGCGATTGACGTACGGAATTTTAGTTCTTTGCATATTCTTCCACGACCTCTTTGGCCCGCCGATCCGCCACATCCAGGGACGCATACTGCACAATCTGGCGGCACTGGTGGGATTCCTTTTCGTGGTGCTGATCCTGCAGTGGTTTGCGGCGCAGCGGAATGCCCTGAATGAATTGACCCGGCGGCAACGGGACGATCTGCTGAATGAAGTGGAACTGGCGGCCGAAGTACAGCGTTTGTTTCTGCCGCGAAGCGACCCGGAGGCGGCGGAATTCGAAATCGCCGGCGCAATGCATCCCGCCCGGGTGGTGGGAGGCGATTATTACGATTACCTTCCAAGACCAGATGGAAGAATGAGGCTGGTGATTGCGGATGTTTCCGGGAAGGGGGTCGCAGCGGCGTTGCTGATGTCCGCGACCGCCGCGGCCGTGCAATTGGAGACCAACGAACCGAGAAAGTTGTGCGATGTTGCCGACCACTTGAACAATGAGTTGCTCGCTTTGCAGGACAACGGGCGATTTGTGACCGTACTTCTGGGGGAACTCGACCCTCGTTCGGGGCAGCTAAAATATGTCAATTGCGGCCACAATCCGGCACTCGTGGTTCGCCGGGAGGGCGGAGAAGCGGTTTGGCTGCATGCTTTTTGCATGCCCGTCGGGATATCGCCACAGATAGGATGTTCGCTGGAAGAGATCAAACTGGCTCCCGGAGACGTCATGGTGTGGTACACGGATGGGTTGACGGAGGCCAGCGATCGTGATGCGAAAGAGTTCGGCACCAAGCGATTGCTGGAGTCGGTGCGATCCCATTCCGAAGGCACCGCGCGAGAAATTTGCGACCGGATCTGGCGTGATGTCAACGCCTTTACACAGCGAGATTCTCTGGACGATGATCTGACGCTGATGGTCGTGAAGATGAGGAACAGTCCTGAACCAAAAGCATTCCCTGCGTTCTCTGATTAACCGAGAGGCTGCAGCCTGAACGCAGCGCAGGCACCGCCTGAAGATGGAAATTCGCTGATAACACCGGTAACTGCAATTTGGCACCGGGGGTCGATCGGGAAGCGCGAGAAAAATGCAGGAATTCCAAGCGGCCTGCCAACTGGCTGGAGGGAAACAGCTCGCGGGGCGCACGACGGATAGAAATGGAAATCAGGGTGCCTAACTGATCGTGGTGCAATTTGCTCCGAGCATCATTTCTATCGTGCGAGGTCAGAATGCATTCTTTTTCACGTAGCGCCTCCAAGCTTGGCTATAACGGCATCGGCCGCATTCCCGATGAATACGGAAGCGCTTGAGACGTGCGGAGATCTGGATTTTTCGGCGGTTATGGAGTACATGGAGGTGGCTTCCTCGAAGAAGGATTCGAGCCGATTTACGACGGGATGGGGCGGCCAGACGTGGGGTGGGAGTGTCAGCATCCGGACGTTGTGTCGAACTTTCGGTAGCTGCCTGCGAAAAGGGTTCCCTATACCCAGGGATCGGGCAAGAGGCGTAGGCTTAATTCGCAAGATCCAGGCGAAGCATCGTGGCATCCAAAGTGCACTTCCGCAAGGGAAAGCAGGTCTACTTTCATGGTCACTGTGAATATAAACGGCGTCGATCACAAGTATGATGGCGACCCCAACATACCGCTGCTGTGGTACCTGCGAGATGTCTTGGGGCTGACGGGAACGAAATTTGGGTGCGGGGTCGCGCTTTGCGGGGCGTGCACCGTCCACAAGAACGGCGAGGCGATTCGATCGTGCATCACGCCGCTGAGCGCGGCGGCGGGCAGCAAGATTCGAACGATCGAGGACGTCGGCGCGAAGGGATTGCATCCGGTCCAGAAAGCGTGGATTGAGGTGAATGCGCCGCAGTGCGGATATTGCCAGTCCGGGCAGATCATGCAGGCGATCGCGCTGCTAAAAAGCAAACCGCATCCGACCGACCAGGATATTGAGGATGGCATGGCGGGGAACATCTGCCGGTGCGGAACTTACCAGCGAATTCGAGCGGCGATCAAGCTGGCAGCGGAGAAGAGCGCATGAAAACCATTGAAAATGTAAGCCGCCGGGGGTTTCTGAAGGGAGTTGCGGGAACAGGAGCGTTTGTCCTGGCGATTCGGTACGTTCCGGCGGTTTTTGGCAGAGAACCGGTGCCAGACGGGCAGACCGAAGCTGACCGGGCACCGCTACATCCCAATGCGTTCGTGGGGATTGAGACGGACGGAACGGTGCACATTGTGGCGCATCGCTCGGAGATGGGCACGGTGATTCGCACGACGCTTCCGATGGTTGTGGCCGATGAGCTGGACGCGGACTGGAAGCGCGTGAAGATCGATCAGGCGATCGGTGATCGGCGTTACGGGGACCAGAACACCGACGGGTCTCACTCCGTTCGAAGTTTTTTTGATGTCATGCGGGAGTGCGGGGCCTCCGCGCGGTGGATGCTGATGCAGGCTGCAGCGCAGCAGTGGAACGTGCCTGCTTCCGAATGCGCGACGCAGCTGCACACCGTTGTACACACGAACAGCGGCCGGAAATTGGACTATGGAGAACTTGCTTCGGCAGCGGCAAAACTCGACGTGCCGAAGAAAGAGCAGCTGACCTTCAAGAAGCCTGCAGAGTGGCGCTATATCGGCAAGGGCCAGACGAGTTACGACCTGGAGCATCTCTGCACCGGAAAAGCGATTTACGGAATGGACGCAAAAATGGATGGAATGGTGTACGCGTCGATCGAGCATCCCCCGGTTTATGGCGGGAAGGTGAAAAGCTGCGACGATCAGGAAGCGTTGAAGGTTTCAGGTGTTCAACAGACGGTGCAGATCGATCCGTTCAAGCCGCCGGCGGCGTTTCAGCCGCTCGGCGGTGTTGCGGTGCTGGCGGACAATTCCTGGGCCGCGTTTCAAGGCCGAAAGAAACTGAAAATTGCGTGGGACAACGGAGCGAATGAGACTTATGACTCCGCGGAGTACAAGAAGGAGCTGCAGGATACGGCGCGCAAGCCGGCCAAGGTCATTCGGAGCGTCGGTGACGCGAACGCGGCACTGGCGACCGCTCCCGCGTCCAATGTGGTCGAGGCGGAGTATTACGTTCCGCTGCTGGCGCACGCGCCGATGGAGCCGATGGTGGCGCTGGCGGATTTTAAGGATGGAAAGGCAACGATCTGGACATCGACACAGAATCCACAGGCTGTGCAGGCGATCGTCTCCACGGAACTTGGCATACCGAAAGAGAACGTGATCTGCCACGTGACGCTGCTTGGAGGCGGATTCGGAAGAAAGTCGAAACCGGACTATGTCGCCGAGGCGGCCGTGTTGTCCAAGAAAGTTGGGCGGCCGGTGAAAGTGGTGTGGACGCGCGAGGACGACATCAAGTTCGACTACTACAACGCCGTGGCGGGAATGTACTTCAAGGCCGCAGTGGATGCGAAAGGAAAGCCGACGGCGTGGTTGCAGAGGTCGGTTTTTCCGCCGATCACATCCATATTTGACGTGAACGCGGTTTACGGCGATCCGCCGCATCTGGCGCAGGGTTGGACGGACATGCCTTACGATCTGCCCAACCTGAGCATCGAGAACGGGCCGGCGAAAGCGCACGTTCGCATCGGGTGGCTGCGCTCCGTGGCGAATATCTATCACGGGTATGGAATCCAATGCTTTACGGATGAGCTGGCGCATCGAGCGAACCGCGACCCATACGAATACCTTTTGGACCTAATTGGTCCGGCGCGGACGATCGATTTCAAGAATGTGGACTACCCGAATTACGGGGCTTCGCTAACGGACTATCCGTGGGAGACCGGGCGGCTGCGGCATGTTATGGAACTTGTCGCGGAAAAGTCCGGCTGGGCGAAAAAGAAAAGCGTGAAGGGGCATGGGTACGGCATCGCGGCGCACAAAAGTTTTTTAACGTATGTGGCCACGGTTGTCGAAGTCGAGGTGAACGACCAAGGCGAAATCCACATCCCGCGGGTTGATACTGCGGTGGACGCAGGGCTGGTGGCCAATCCTGCAATTACAATCGCCCAGTTTGAGGGCGCCGCGGTTTTCGGTACGAGCATCGTACGCACGGGAGAAATCACGGCGAAAAACGGGGTGATTCAGCAATCCAATTTCAACGATTACCCAGTGGCGCGGATCAATGAGGCGCCGCGACAGACGAACGTTTACATCGTTGACAGCTCGGCTCCGCCAGCAGGGGTTGGGGAACCGGGCGTGCCGCCGTTTGTTGCCGCGTTCTGTAACGCGATTTATGCCGCGACCGGCAAACGCGTGCGGAACCTGCCGCTTTCTTCGAGCGGACTTTTCGGATGATCAAGTAAACGCGAAATTGGAGAAACGACGAGTTATGGACGACGAAAAACAAATGGAACCCCAGAGCGGGAGCGACGCCGGAGCAGACACACCGGCAAGCAGCCGGCGGGAAACGCCTGAGAAGGGCGTCTCTCGCCGGGAATTCGTTGGTATTACGGCCGCTTCGCTCATTTTTACTCAACTTAGCGGGCAAGCTGCGGGGGCGGAAGCCAGAAACGGCATTCCTTATCGAACACTGGGGCGGACGGGGGAAAAAGTCTCGTTGATCGGCCTGGGCGGTTATCATCTTGGCAAACAGGCGGACCCTCAAGAGAGCATCCGCATCATTCGCACGGGGCTGGACGAGGGCGTGAATTTCCTCGACAACTGCTGGGACTACAACGGAGGGGAAAGCGAAGTACGAATGGGGAACGCGCTGCGCGACGGTTATCGCCAGAAGGCGTTCCTGATGTCCAAGATCGATGGACGGACGAAGGCCGCCGCGACCAGCCAGATCAACGAGTCTCTGAAACGGCTGCAGACCGACCACATCGACCTGCTGCAGTTTCACGAAATAATCCGGGAAACCGACCCCGACCACGTTTTTGCGGCTGGCGCAGCGTTGGAAGTTGCGCTGGAGGCGAAGAAAGCCGGCAAGATCCGCTACATCGGCTTCACGGGACACAAAAGTCCAGACATCCATCTGAAGATGCTGGCTACAGCTGCGCAGCACAAGTTTACGTTTGACACCGTTCAGATGCCGCTGAATGTGATGGACGCGCATTTCGACAGTTTTGAGAAGAAAGTTTTACCCGTACTGCTGCAGAACAACATCGGGGTTCTTGGCATGAAGCCGATGGGCGACCACGTGATCCTGGAAAGCAAAACGGCCACCGCCGTCGAATGCCTGCACTATGCAATGAATCTGCCGACAAGCGTGGTGATTACCGGCTGCGATTCACTGCCGATTCTTCAACAGGCGTTGCAAGCGGCCCGCAGTTTTCAACCGATGAGCACGTCCGAGGTTTCCGCGCTGCTGGCGAAGACGGCGAAAGCCGCGGAGGCAGGCCAGTTTGAGCTGTACAAGACTTCCCACCACTTCGATGGCACCTTTGCCAACCCTCAGTGGCTTGGATAGGAACGCGGCGATTTCCAAATACCAAAACAAAGGAAAAGAAGAAATGCTCGAATACATCAACATCAAAGGTACAACTCTCAAGAGTTCGCGTATTGGACTGGGGACGTGGGCAATTGGCGGCTGGATGTGGGGCGGAACGGACGAGAAAGAGTCTATCCGGACGATTCATATGGCGCTCGACCAGGGGATCAATCTTCTGGACACGGCGCCTATTTATGGCCAGGGCCGCTCCGAAGAAATTGTGGGGGAAGCCGTCCACCAATACGGCCGCAGGGACAATATTATTCTCGCCACCAAATTGGGCCTCGACTGGACGACCGGCGCAATTGAACGGAATTCCAGCCGCGAACGGATTTTGAAGGAGTTTGAAGACTCGCTGCGGCGGCTGCAAACCGACTACATCGATATTTACCAGGTGCACTGGCCTGACACGGTGACGCCGATCGAGGAAACGGCGGGAACGCTGAGGGAACTCTTCGAACAGGGAAAAATTCGCGCGATCGGGGTCAGCAATTATTCACCCGTGCAGATGGACCGCTTCCGGGCGGTCTCGCCGCTTCACACAGCGCAGCCGCCCTACAACCTTTTTGAACGGGAGATTGAGAGCGATGTTTTGCCCTACGCGTTGAAACATGACATCACCACGCTTACTTATGGGGCCATTTGCCGCGGATTGCTGAGCGGGACGATGAGGGCGGACCGGCAGTTTTCCAAGGACGATTTGCGCAAGTCCAGCGATCCAAAATTCCAGGCGCCGCATTTCGCAGAGTATCTTGAGGCGGCGAGAAAGCTGGATGCGTATGCCCAGGAAAAGTTCGCCAAAGGCGTGATTCATCTGGCGGTGCGCTGGCTGCTGGATCAGCCCGGGGTTGGAGTGGCGCTGTGGGGCGCGCGGCGCCCGGACCAACTCGAGCCGATTAAGGACGTGGGAGGCTGGAAGTTAACAGCAGAAGACTTCGCGGCGATCGACGCGATTCTGAAAGAAACCGTACTCCACCCCGTGGGCCCGGAATTTATGGCGCCGCCAGACCGGGAGATACCGCAGGAAGTAAAGTGATCACCACTCCGGGCGATTCCCTGAGTCGCAAAAGAAAGGGCAGGCAATTGAAGTGCAAATTCGAGGGGTGAGTTCTGCGGGCCTTTTATTGCTGGCTGTGGCTGCGGCCGGACGCCTGAACATTCCGGTCGCGTGCCCTTCGGATGCGCGTCCGGAAAGTCGCGTTGTTTCGGTGACGTTGCACGCAACCGTGAACTCCGAAGGCAAGGATTCTTTCGCCTACGATGGGAAAAACATCGCGCCGGTGATTCGCGTTTTTCCCGGCGACACCTTGAAGATCGATTATGAGAACGATCTTCCCGTCCACTCCACCGAGAGCTGCGCCATTTCTCCCTGCAAGAACATGACGAATCTGCATTTTCATGGGTTGGAGGTTTCGCCGCAGTCGCCGCAGGACGACGTGATCGACATGATGGCGATGCCCGGTGAGACGCTTCACTACGCCGTCAAGATTCCGCCGCAACACCCTCCCGGGCTTTTCTGGTATCACACACACCCTCACGGGGAGAGCCACCGGCAGGCGCTGGACGGTATGTCGGGAGCGATTGTGATCGAGGGAATGGAGCGGTATGTTCCCGAGGTTGCCAAATTGCGCGAGCAAGTGTTGGTCGTACGAGGCGAGTCCATCAAGCACTCGGCCGATGGCGCCGCGATGTTGCGCAAGGTGGATGTGGAACGCCCATCGTGCGGGAGCGAAGCGGAGGCAATCGAGGAGGTGTTTACCGTTAACAGCGAACTTCGACCCGCGATTGGGATTAATCCCGGGGAGCGGCAATTCTGGCGCATCGTGAATGCGTCCGCGGATCGATACCTGGATCTGCAGCTGGACAAGCAAAAACTAGAAATAGTTGCGCTGGACGGAATGCCGCTGGCCTTTCACGATCGAAACCATCCCAGGAAAATTGCAGAACACGCATTGGTCCCGCCAGCGGGCCGCCTGGAAGCGATCGTCACGGGACCGGATGCCGGGGCGAACGCGACGCTGCGGACGTTGTGCGTGGATACAGGATCCGACGGCGATCCAAATCCGGGGATGGTGCTTGCGAATCTGCGTGCTGGATCGACCGCGGTGCCGGCTCCCCAGGAAACTGATCGTAAGTTGGCGCCGCCGGAATATGAATCCGTCGATTTGCACGCCTATGAAGATTCAAAACCGGACTTTATCGTGACGTTCACGGAAGACAAGAACGGGTTTTATGTGAACGGAAAGAAGTATGAGCCGGATGCGGCACCCATGACCCGCGCGCGGGTCGGGACTTATCAGCACTGGCGCGTCGTGAATTCTTCGAAGGAATTGCATCCGCTGCATATCCACCAAGTGCATTTCCTGGCCTACGCCGAAAATGACAAACCTGTGGAGAATCCGGCGTGGTTGGACACGGTGAATGTGCCAGTTGGCGGGGCTGTGGACGTGGTGATGGATTTTACGAATCCCGTCATTAAGGGGATGTCGCTGTTCCACTGCCATCTGCTGAATCACGAAGATAAGGGGATGATGGCGAAGATCCTGTTTGAATAGCGCCGTGAGCGCACATCAAGGTTGCGCGGACTCCTCGATGGTGAGAAATTGATCGGCTTTCACACGGTGTAGGGTTTGGCGAATACCGGACGGCCATTTGATTTCGATCTCCGCCGATTGCGTAGCGCCCAAGCCGAAATGCAGGCGCTTGTCGTTCGACGAGAGATAACTGCCAGCGGCTGTTGCGAAGCGGACCTGTCCATTCACCTGAACGCGCGCGCCGAAGCCGTCGCGGTTGCTTCGTTTGCCGCGAAGCGTGATGGTGAGCCAGTGCAAATTCCCGCCACGATTCCAGAAAAACTGTGGGCGCTCTCCAAGCGACGTGGCGACAGCATCGATCCACCCGTCGTTGTTCAGATCGCCGAAGGCGGCGCCGCGTCCGGCGAGCGGCACGTCCGAGCCGACGTCGCCTTTTTCGAAGCGTCCATTGCGATTCATGGCCAACAATGGGGGATCCTTGTAACGTAGCGAGCTGTCGTATTCCTCCACATTGTCGAAGACGTGGCCCTGGACGATAAACGCGTCTTTCCAGCCATCATTGTCAAAATCCTCGAAACCCACTCCCCAGCCGGAGGATTTTCCGGAGAGCGCGCCGAATCCGGTTTCGAGTTCCTGTGCGCTGAACAAACCGTGGCCGTCATTGTGGTACGCGACGTAGGGTTGGTGAGGAAGTTGGGTCACGAGCAGATCCGGAAGCCCATCGTTGTCGTAATCCTGAAAAACCACGCCCATGCCGGAGAGCATTTTGCCATCGCTGGTGAGCGCAGCGCCGGATTCGAGGGCGCACTCCGTGAAGGTGCCATTGCCGTTGTTGTGGAAGAGAAACTGATTGGTGACGTCGTTGGCCACAAAAATATCGGTGAAACCGTCGCCATCGTAGTCAGCGAAGGCCACACCCAGGCCGTGGCCTTTTTTTGCGGCGATGCCCGAGGGGATGCTGACATCTTCAAAAGTGCCGTCGCCTCGATTGTGATAAAGAATGTTTGAGACGGCGGGAAATTCCGTGGGGGGACAGTACATGGCATTTTCGTTGCCGCAGGTTTTGCTGTTGGCAACGGTCCAATCGAGATACCGGGTGACGAAGAGATCCAGGCGGCCGTCATTGTCGTAATCGAAGAATCCGGCGGAGACAGACCAGCCGCCGGCGGCTACGCCCGCTTTGGCAGTGACATCCGTGAAAGTGCCGTCGCCGTTGTTGTGATAGAGGATGTTTTTTCCAAAATTGGTGACGTAGATATCTGGATAGCCGTCGTTGTCGTAATCGCCGACGGCCACGCCCATTCCGTAGTCGCCGTCGTCGACATTCGCCAGGCCCGCCTGCTGCGTAACATCGGTGAAGCTGCCGTCTTTGTTCTGGCGATAGAGACGATTCCAGTAAGCGGGTTCGTGACGGTCGAATCCCGGAATTCTGGGCAGTGGATCGCGGACGTGCCCGGCGTTTACGAGGAAGACATCGAGCAAGCCGTCGTTGTTGTAGTCGAGAAGCGCGACACCGCCCGGCATGGTCTCGATCAGGTATTTTCGGGAAGTCGGTGAGTTACGGAGAACAAAATCAATTCCCTTCGGAGGGCGAAGATCGAAACGCGGGCCTGTATTGGGGGCTGGAGTCTGCGCAAGCAGGCAAAAGGAGCAGAACAGAACGAGGACGCCGGCTTTTGTGAATCGAACCGCAGGCAATTCGAATCTCTCTCTCAAGTCCACGGACTGAACCGCGCGTCATGGGGATTCCAGAGAAGCATAGCTCGCCTGAGGCGTTACCTCAATTCGCGCGAGTGATCTCCAAATCGCTGCCCCGGGCATCGTCGGCAAAATCGACTGTGAGCATGTGCCGATCCGGATCCACGGAATCCGACAGCTGATCCGGCTTGTGCATCAGGGTGACATGCGCCGAGGTGCTCTGCCAATCGTAAACTTCCAGGTGAATTGTTTTCCACCAGGGAGCGAAGGCGCCCTTACGCTCTCCGACGTGCAGCGAGAGCCCCGTGGATGTTACCGCGCAAGAAAATTCGATGCGCAGAAAATCGCCGCGCGTGTAGGCCAGAGTTTTGCCATCATCGAGATAAACGGAGCCGCGGCAATTTTCTCCGGGATATACGCGCAGAGTGAGGGGACCTTGCGGCGTCTCCTCTGTGCTCTGCACCAGCGGCTGTACCGGAATGATCGAGCCCTCGCGGACGTAGACGGGAAGAACGTCCAACTTCGGCTGAATCATGGGTTCCGCGGGTTTTAAGCCGTCATGGCTTGCGGGTTGCTGAATTTTTGCTCCCGTCCAATAGTCGTACCAGATGCCGGGAGGAAGCTTGAGCGCGTACGCTTCCGGTTGCTCTGGAAATGGCGGCGGGGCAACGAGGAGATCGGGGCCGAAGAGAAATTCATTGCCCGCGTGGACGTCCAGAGGCTGCGAGTCATTTGTTGCGTGAGGAAATTCCAAGAAGAGCGGCCGGACGACGGGCAATCCCGTGCGGGAGAGTTCTTCCACCAGGGTGTAAAGATAGGGCAACAGGCGATAGCGCTCTTCGATGTAGCGGCGGCGGATGGCTTCCTGCTCGGGTCCATGGACCCAGACTTCCTTGTCGCCGGAGCCTTTGTCCGTGTGGTTGCGATCGATCGGTTGAAAAGTGGCAATTTCCGTCCAGCGCGTGAGCAGGGCGGGACTAGGAGTTCCGATAAATCCGCCGACGTCGGCGCCGCTGAGCCCAAAACCGCTGAGGCCCAGGTTCAAAAGCATCGGCGTGGTCAAGCGCAAGTGGTCCCACGAAGCGGTGTTGTCGCCAGTCCAGGTGGCGGCATAGCGCTGACCGCCGGCGTAGGTGGCTCTCGTCAAGACGAATGGGCGCATGTCGGGATCGAGTTTTCGCAGCCCTTCGTAAGTGGCGCGGGAATTCTCCATCCCATAGACGTTGTGAATTTCGAGGTGGGAAGTGGTGCGAGGACGGAAGCCGGGCTCATCGATGCGATGCTGGACATTGTCGGGCATCGTCAGATTGTCGGTGAGGAAAACGCTCGGCTCGTTCATGTCGTTCCAGAAACCGGCGAGGCCTTCCGACAGGAACGGTTTGTAGAGCGAACCCCACCAATCCCGTGTTTTTTTCTGGGTGAACTCCGGGAAGACGGAAGGGCCGGGCCAAACCGTGCCGACGTACGCCGAGCCGTCGGGATTCTTCACAAACTGATCACCCGCGATTCCGGAGTCGTAGGGCGCGTAACCGGCGCCAGGAACGCGGGCGATGTGCAGATCGGTGATCGCGACGACGTGAAAGTCTTCGTGCTTGAGGTCGGCGAGCATCTGCTCAAAATGGGGGAAACGATCTGCGTCCACGGTAAAGGGGCGATGTTCTTTCTGGAAATCGATGTCCAGGTAGAGCACGTCTGAGGGAATCTTGTCGGAGCGCAAGCGCGAGGCTATTTCACGGACGCGAGCTTCGCTCTCGTAGCTGAAGCGCGATTGCTGAAAGCCGAGCGACCAGAGCGGAGGAAGAGGAGGCAGGCCCGTGAGCCAGGCATAGGTTTCGACGACTCGCTTTGGGTCCGGGCCATAGAAAATGTAATAGTCGATCGGGCCGCCCTCGGCTCCAAACGAATAGGTGTTGCGCTCGCTTTTGCCGAAATCAAAACTGGTGGACCAGGTATTGTCGAGCAAGAAGCCCATGGAGCGGCCGGCACGCATGGTCATGAAAAACGGGATGCTCTTATAAAGAGGGTCTGTCGATTCCTGAAAATGGAATGCGTCGGTGTTCCAGAGGCGGAAAGACTGGTCGCGGCGATCGAGAGGGCCCACTTTATCGCCCAGGCCAAAGTAATGTTCATCCATGGGCATTTTCTTGAATACGCGGTAGGAATCGGAGTGGAATTCCACGGGCCATCCTTCAGCGTCTTCCTGAAGAATGTTGCCGGACAAATCGGAGGTGGAGAGCCTCAGTGTGGAAGGCTCGATTCGAACGCTCAGAGATTTGGTGTGAAACCCAACGGTGCCGGTAGCGGCGTCGGGAGTGACGTCGACGTGCTGACGGCGAATCTCGGCGGGAACTGCCCAGGATGCGTCTTCCGGCAGCACGCCATTCGCGGAGAGGCGAACGCGCAAAACATCGTCGCGCAAGGCGACGACTTGGAGCAGCATGCCTGCGTGGCGCACCTCGATACCATTCGGAAGAGCTTTGCTGGAATCGGGCTCCTGCGATTTGGCCGCGTTCTTCTCAACCCCGGGCTTCTCGCGACCGGCCGCAAATCCGGTTTGAATTGCCAGACAGCTGAAACCGAGAACGAGCAGAACTGAGCCGGTGCGGCGCAGTCTGTTCCTAGCCGATATCGGGGTCTTCATTCTTCCGTCCTGGTATACCGCGAAGGCTCAAGCGATTTCTGATGCCCCATCGCGACATAAACGAGGGGAAGGCACTTCTTTTGTTACAGGAGACCATTAAACTCCCCAGAGTAATTCGTCGTGAAGCAGTTTCCTGATCGCCAAAACTCCAGAGTTTGAAGACCGGGAGTTAAGGGCGGACAGGCCAGGGATACTTCCTCGACTTCAAACTGTTTCTCCCGGCCTGCCTCGCCAATGCTCTCCCAGGGTAAGGAGGGCAAACTTTGGATCGCGTCAGGTGTTAGAAGTAGAACTTCCCGGCAAATTGCAAGCTCCGAGCCGGGTAGGCGGAAGTGATGGTTCCGAAGTTCGAGTCGCCCAGGTTGGAATCCGGGACGAAGAAGTTCGGATGGTTGAAGGCGTTAAAGAGTTCGAAGCGGAATTGGAAACGCTTGGTTTCCGTGATGTTCCACCATTTCTGAAGACCCATGTCCCAGTTCACGAAGCCTGGTGCGCGGAGGTTGGAAAGGAACCTTGCCGAGTCTCCGAATGTGAAGGGGGCGGGTTGCGAGAACGCCGCGGGATTGATCCAGTCGTTGATGGATTGATTTTGCGGCACGGGGCTTACACCGGGAACTATGTTGGGGCGCTGATTGAAGCCGAATCCGCCGGTGTTGTTCTGCGCCGGGTTGATGGAGATGGGCAGGCCGGTATGTGCGGTGAGAATGCCGCTCAACTGCCAGCCGCCGAGGACGGCGTTCATCGGACGGTTCCAATCTGCGCCAAACATCTTGTTCTTGCCGAAAGGCAGTTCGTAGTTGTAGTTGATGACCAAACTGTGCGTGAGGTCGCTTGCGTCAACGGAGCGCTCCGCGGCCAGGTCATAGGAATTGCGGACGCTGCTGCCACTTCCCGGGAATGCCCACCCGGAAGCACCCTGAACATTGTCCATGAACTTGGAATAGGTATAAGAAGCGTTTACTTCCAAGCCGGAGTGCCAACGATGCGTGTAGGTAAGCTGGAGCGCGTTATAGGTAGAAGAACCGACCGAAGGCTGCGCTTCTGTAACGCTGCGGTATTCCGGGTAGGGGAGGAGGAGTTGCCCCTGTTGTACCGTTGGATTGCTGAGTCCGCAACCGCTGGAAGTAATCTTGCCAAAGAACGGATTGGGAACTTGCTGGAGAAGCTGGTTGCCCATCGCAAGATCAGCGACAGGAAGTTCGTTCCACTCCAGGTATTGCGAGAGGACGTGTACGCCGTGGTTGCCAACATAACTGACGTCGAGCATGTCGTTGTTGGTAAAGCTGTATTGCACTCCGAACATCCACTGCTGCACGTAAGGTGAATGGCGGACCGCGTCGGTGACGGGGTTGAGTCCGAAGCCGACGTCCGTCAAGCCACCCAGGGAATTGCCCGTTGAAGGAACCTGGCCGTTGGGAAATGCACTGGGCAACCCCACCGTGGTATTCCCGCTGAGAGTAGAGGACGGGTTCAGCCCACCATTGAGGGTGGTTACCCAGGGAGTGCCCTGGGAGAAGCCTATGCTCGGCCCCTGGCCGTAATAGTTGGGAACAAAAAAGACGCCATAACCACCCCGCAGAACAAGTTTGTCCTGCAATTGGTAGGCAGCGCCGATGCGCGGAGCAAAGTTGGTGTGGGAAGTATCGTAGAGGCCGCGATTATTGTTTGTGTTGAAGACAAGTTCACCAGGAACATTGAACCCGACAGCGGAGCTGATGGGGTTCGACGCGGTGAAATCAAAGAACTGCTGCTGGTTATGCCGTTCGGTTGGGGCGGTCTGAATTTCGTAGCGCAATCCCAGATTGAGGGTGAGCTTCCTTGTCAGCTTCCAGCCATCCTGCACATACCAACCGAGAAGATGTTTGTCGGTAGCGGGGAAAATATTGAGGCCCGTCTGGTCCGTGCCGCTTCCGACGCCGAGAAGGAACGAAGCGAATCCATTGCCGGTGTCGGGCGTCGCTTGCTGCGGATCCGGCCCGGCGGTAGAGGTGGTTTGAAACTGAAGCGTGGTGTTGGCGTAGTGGCCGCCATCAATGCGCGCCCAAACGTCCATGAAACCAAAGGCAATCGTGTGCTTCCCTTTGATCTTCGTGAAGTCGATTGAGCTGGTCCAGATCGTTTGCGGCACGATGTAATTGTCGAGGTTTGGGGGCGCTCCAAGGCCCGAATAACTCTGAGGTTGAATCTGCGGGAAAGACGGGGCAATCCCATCGATGAAGGACGGAAGTCCGAGCGTGGAAGACTGGAATCCGAAGCTTTGGGTAGTGGACTGCTCGACGTGACGGTTTACGCCAAAATTCAGGCTCATGTCGAATGTGGGGCTGAATACGTGGTTGTAGCCGGCGTTGACGCTGTAGCGGTTGTTGGGAGCGGTTACGCCCGGGCCTCCCGGATCGGTGGCGCCATAATAGGTTGGCGAATTAATTTTCGATTCATATTTCTGCGACCAGCGCACGTTGAGCCGGTCATTGTCGGTGAAGTTGTGATCGATGCGGAAGGAGTACTCATTGGAAGTCGCCTGTGCAGCAGCGGCATTGGTGTAATTATTGATTAGATTGCCGTTTGAGGGGCTGGGCCAATAGTTGCCTGTCGCGATACTCGAGGCGATGGTGTCCATTAGCGGCGCCGGAATGATGTTCGTTACGCCCAGCCCGGTCTGGATGTTGCCGGAGATGGGGTCTCGAATGAATTTGGTCGTGCCGGGCAGCGTGCCAGCCGGACAATTGCTGACGCTGTCCCCGGTGACAGGATCCACCCCGCCGCATGAAACCTGGCGCGTCGAGAAGGGGTTATAAACTTCACCGCTGAAAATCGGGCGGCCGAGGTAATCAACCCCAGTTTGCGGGCCCAGGAACGCCGAGAAATTTCCAGACCGTTGGTCTGAGGTGGGCATAGTGCCCACGAAGGTGGCCGGGGTCGACTGGCGCAGGCCTTCGTAGTAGGCAAAGAAAAATGTCTTATCTTTGCGGATAGGGCCGCCAACGGTGCCGCCAAACTGATTGCGAGTGAAGCTGGGTTGTTGGCCGTTGTTGAAAAAGTACCTCGCATCAGCGTTGCTGTTCCGGTAGAACTCGAACGCATCGCCATGTAACTGGTTGGAGCCGGACTTGGTGACGACGTTGATAACGTTCCCGCTGCTCCATCCGTACTGAGAAGTGAAGGCGTTGGTCTGAATCTTGAATTCCTGGACGTCGTCCACGGACGGCACATAAACCACGCCACCCCAGTCGAGGCGGGTGTCATAGGTTCCGTCCAACAGATAGGCGGCAGTGTTGAAGAAAGTGCCGCCGAAATTGAGGAAAGACACGTCTTGATCCGCGCTGCCAGAAATTCCCGGGGCGCCCACGACCTGAAGTTCGGCAGCGTTGCTGACGGAAGAGTTAAGAGTTGCCAGGCTGATGACGTTGCGCAGGTTCAGAGGCAACGCCGCCACTTGCCGGGCGGATACGTCCGAAGCGATGTTGGCGTTTTCCACGTTCATCAGAGGCGCTTGCGAAGTGACTTCGATATTTTCGCTGAGTGCTCCGACGGCCAAAGTGATCTTTTGCTCGGCGTTTTGCCCGGGTATCAGCTCGATTCCTTCCTGCCTGTAGTGCTTGAACCCGGCGGCCTCCACCTGCAGCGTGTAGGTGGCTGGCGGGAGGAGCGTGAAAGAGTAGAGCCCGTTGTCCGTAGTCACATAGATACGAGAGATCCCGCGTTCCGGACTAACCAAGGTTAACTTGGCGCCGTTAACTGTTTGACCCGAGGGGTCGAGAATAGTTCCGCTGAGTGTCGCGGTGATTGCCTGGGATTGGGCGTAACACTGCCCGGCGAACAAGCCAAGTGCCGCCAGAATTCCGACCAAGATTCGTAGCTTCAACGACCGTACTTTGCCTGACATTAAGAAATTCCTCCTGGACATCCTGGCTGGAGCCAGAATGCCACCCCGAAATCTATCCACACCCAGCAAGCTCCCCTGCCGCTTGGATGCGCTCATTCTTGTCAAAACCGTGCGAGGACTGCCGGAACCAATGCAAAAGACTGGTGCAACTTATAGAAAAGTTCGCTAGTGGCTGGCAATGCTTTGCTGGTAAAGGAATCAGGTTAAGAAAGAAAAGACCCGCGATTATCGCGTAAGATGCATCGTGTCGGCAACATACAGGGACGTTAAGAGACCGTTAAGAGCACTTGAAATCTTGATTTACGTTGCGGCAGACCTTAAACCGCTGTAGCATCTGGGGAAATCGCCTTTTTGATGGCCTGAATTTGTTGTTCTGGTGCTCGCCTGAGTGCAACGGCGACATTCTTTGAAGTGGTTGAGGCGTTAGGGGAACCTTGCTTGCAGAGCAGGTAGCGGATAGCTGGACACCTTCCAGCGAGCTCGAAAAGGCTGCCGTTCAACAGCAACTTGAGAAGTTGCTCGCTACACCTCTATTTAATTCCAGCAAACGCTATCCGAGCTTCCTGAAATTCGTGGTTACGCGCTCGCTGGCCGGGCAGACGGACCAGCTTAAAGAGCGAATTCTGGGAATGGAGATCTTCGGCCGCCCGGCCGACTATGACACCAACACGGACCCGATCGTGCGGGTGACCGCGGCCGAAATTCGCAAGCGGATCGAACAGTATTATCAGGATCCCAAACACAGCCAGGAGATTCGGCTGTACCTGCCCGCTGGCTCCTATGCGCCGCAATATTCCTGGCCAGGGCGTCCTACGGGTTTGCCGGCAAACGCTTTGGCCTTACCCGGCCATACTGAGGATGCGACTTTGAGTCGCGCCGCAAATGAAGTTTCTGCGGAGTCTCGTTCGGGCTGGTTCTTAGGTTTAGGAGTGAATTCTGCGGTTGCCCTGCTGCTATTGCTGGGGTTGGCTTCGATGGGGACCTGGTATGCAACCAGGCCACCGGCGCTGAAACAGTTTTGGGAGCCGTTTGTGAAATCCTCGGAGCCGGTGCTGTTTTGCATCGCCGACCAGATCCAATATTCGACGATTCGCCTGCGCGATGCTGCCGACCCGCAGCGGGAAATCACGTTAAATGACAGCATGGTGACGATCATCATTGACGACGTGAGCCCGCTTGTTAATTTGGCGGGATTGCTGCGGACGTACGGAAAGACGTATAGGGTGCAGGGTGAAGCCACGACCAGCCTGACCGATCTGCGCCGCGGCCCTTCGGTATTTATCGGGGCGTTTGACAATGGGTGGACGCTGCGATTGACTTCGCCGTTGCGATTCCACTTTGCGAACGATCCCGACATGAAGCAACTCTGGATCGAAGACCGCTCCAATCCGGGCAAGCGCGAATGGATGCTGGATCGATCCGTGCAACAGCAGATCGGGACTTACAAGGACTATGCGATCGTTGCACGCATGGTGGATCCCGATACCGACCAGTTCGTCGTGGTGGCCGCCGGAATCTCACGAGGCGGAACAGTTGCGGCCGGCGAGTTCCTTGTGGATGCAAATCGTATGGACGAAATGCTGAAACAAGTGCCGCGCAACTGGAAACAAAAAAACGTCGAAATCGTTCTGGAGACACAGGTGATTCAAGGACGTTCGGGCCCACCGCGTATTGCCGCAGTTCATGTCTGGTAATACGAGAAAGTCATGAAGCCTGAGTCGTTAGATTTTCCAGGTGTCTCGCGACCTTTTCGATCGCGCGTATCACAAGCTCCGGCTCTTCTTGCATGATCCAATGATTGCTGTTCCCCGCCAAGACGTGTTCCCCCTGAGGCAGGCGCCCGGCCAGTGAGGCGTGCTCTAAACGGCGGCGCTCCGGCGAAGTGCGCGCTGAGAGAATCACCACGGGTTTGCCGGAAAAGTCTGTGAATTGAGCGGCCTGCGCCGCGCTGACGGGCAAATTTTCCAATTGGCTGGCAATCGTGAGCGCGAACTTGGGCTGAATCCAGAAAACGGCCGCCATTGCTCTTTCATTGGGAGGAAGCGCGGAGAACCAGGGGCTCGAAACGGTTCCAGAGTCCGCAGGCGTTCCTCGACTGATCAATCGCACGAGAAAACCGCCCAGATTCTTCGCGGCGGTGGTGAGAAGAAAAGCAACGAAACGGATGAGTCCGATGCAGGCGAGAAACGCGGCGCGCCTGCAGACCTTTGCTCCGATAAACGTGAGCCTCCGATCATGTTCCGAAGGTGGATTCCATTCGGCTGGCGCTACAGGATCTACCAGCACCATTCCGGCCACCTCGTCGGGGAAACGCGCCGCAAAAACGGGCATCGTAAGTCCACCGAAGGAATGTCCCACAAGCACATAGGGAGGCGGGATCGCGGCCTGCTGAAGCAGAGCGTGGAGTTCATCGACCAGGCGGTCGGCGGTTCGGGGCATGGGGCCTAAATCGCTCCAGCCTAAGCCTGCCCGGTCATAACTGGCGACGCGGAAGGATTTCGACAAGGAATGTTGTAGCTCTGCCCAGCTCAGCACAGTGGACATCAGCCCAGCTTCGAGCAATATGGTCGGCCCGCCGGTTCCCGACTCAAGGAGGTGCAGGCGGTGAGTTCCCAGATCGACCAATCTTCCGGGCGGCGGATAGAGCTTCGCATCCTTGCGCGCGCCCAGAATCTGATAGACCGCGCCCAGCATTGCGCAAAATAATGTGACACCCGCTATCCAAATCAGTATTTGAATCAACTCCCTTTCTCCTCGAAAACATCCCTCAAGCGCTTAGATGTTTTCACCGCGAATCCGCTTAAGAGCGTCTTCCGCAGCATCAAAACCGGTTTCGACACACTCTCCGATCGAGCGACCCTTCAGAAAATTGCCGGCGATTCCCAGCGTGGGAGTGGATCGCAAAATGCCGCTTATGTCCTTGACCCGCTGCGCGTGCCCGACGTTGTATTGCGGCAATGCCTTTGGATCTTTCCACACCACGCGGTCCAGCGGTTCTCCGGCAATTTTCATGGCTCGGGCGTTTTCCGCCTCAACGATCCGCGCATAGGCCTCTTCGTCGGCCGCTGCTGAACCGTTGTTCGATGCTCTTCCGGCGAAGCTGGTCATGAGCACCTTGCCCTCCGGCGCGCGGCCGGGAAGGAGGGAAGAATTCCAGAATGTGCAGATCGTTTCCCATCCCTCTCGCCGGGGGACCATGAAACCGAATCCATCGAGAGCGTTGGAAATCTGCGATCGGCTGTACGCGGAGGCCACGGAGCAGACTGGCGCGTACTCAATTGTCTTCAGTTGAGAAGCAAGTTGCGGCGCGGCGTTTGCCAAAAGCTGCGCGGCAGCGTAGGCGGGAACGGCCAGGATCAGGTGCTCGGCGGTTATTTTCTCACCACTCGAGGAAACAATCTGCCAGACGGATTTGGCGGTATCGATCGCATTCGGCGTTCGTGCGACGCAGGCAATTCCTTCGCGATAACGGATCTGCCCCTGCAAATTTTCGGCGAGTTTCTCTGGAAGCGCCGCCATGCCCGAATGGAAGGAGCCGAGAGATGGAAGCGCGCTGGTTACGCGCAAAGAGTCGGGCTTCCCGTTTGTGCCGGTCCGTTGCGGCGATGCGTCCTTTTCCCGCGATTGCCGCCTTGAATTCCGGGTTCGAATCGCGCCACGCACCAGGCTTCCCTGGTTTCGTTCCCATTCCACCAGCGCTGGAAACGCGCTTTCCATTCCCATTTTGTGAGCGTCTCCGAAAAAAATCGTCGAGATAAGCGGGTCCACCAGATAATCCAGCACTTCAGCGCCAAATTTTCGCTGGACGAACTCCGCCAAACTCTCCTCATGGCTGGGGGGTTTCGAAGTGCGAAAAACCTCGGTGAGGATTCGCAGCTTGGAGGGAAGGCCGAGCAAGCGAGTTCCCAGGAGACCCTGAGGCGAGAAAGGTGCGCGGTGCAGGCGGGCGTTGCGCACGATATAGCGCTTCGCTCCGGAGTCGCCCGCTACAAATTCGGATTGCAGATTCAGTTCGTGGACAAGCCGCCAGACCAGAGCCGGAAACCGCGGGAATTGAGGTCCAGTCTCAAACAGGAAACCGTTTTTCCGGATCGTGGAAATCAAACCGCCGGGGCGGCCTTGGGCTTCCAGAACGAGACAGGGGATTCCCAATTGTTTCAGGCGGTAGGCACAAGCCAAGCCCGAGATTCCCGCGCCAATTACAACAACTTTTTCTGTGTATCCCACAACGGTCAAACCCTATCGAACACGGAAGAGAGTGGCCGACCTGCACCAAGCTCCCCACTTCTGCCAGAATAGATGTCTGGAATGCCCGTGGAGTCACTACTTAAATTCTTTCAGAATTATGCCGCCCATGGCGAGGAAATTGCCGTGCGGCAGAAGCGCGGCTATCGAGCCGAGAGCTGGACGTACGGACAAATCGCCGAGGGGGCGAACCGGGTGGCGCGCGAACTCGAGGCCCGTGGAATTAACAAGGGCGAAGCCGTTTTATTGTGGGGCGAAGATTCGGCGGAATGGATCACGGCGTTTCTCGGGTGCATGCTTTGCGGCGTGGCAGTAGTGCCCATCGATCATGCTTCGTCGAAGGAGTTTGCCCGCCGGGTAGCCGGGGAAGTGAACGCAAAGCTGCTCTTTTGCACCTCTGCGGAAAACGATTGGGCGAACCTTCCCGCAATCCTGCTGGGATCGCTTTTTGCGATTACGGCGCAGCGAGATTCATCGCCCTACCCCTCGCCGCCGCTCTCCCGTCAAGACCCTTTGGAGATCATTTTCACCTCAGGCACCACGGCTGAACCCCGCGGCGTGGTGATCTCGCACGGAAACGTGCTGGCGAACATCGAGCCGCTGCAAACTGAAATTCAGAAATATCTACGCTATGAAAGATTCGTGCACCCGATTCGCTTTTTGAACCTGCTTCCCCTCAGCCATGTATTCGGGCAAATGCTGGGAGTGTTTATTCCCTCGCTGCTGGCGGGCACTGTGGTTTTCATCGATTCGTTGAGACCTGTGGAGTTCATGGACACGATCCGGCGCGAGCGGGTTTCCGTGGTGGTGGCGGTTCCGCGATTCATTGAATCCCTGCGGCGAGAGGTGGAGCGCCAGGAAGAGCGCGCCGGAAGAATCGAACGATTCCGGAGGAATTTCGAGCGGGGGGAAAAAGAGCATTTTCTATGGCGATGGTGGCGATTTCGAGGAATTCATGAGCGACTCGGCTGGAAATTCTGGGCGTTCATTTCCGGCGGAGCCGCTCTGCCGCAGGAAGCCGAGAAGTTCTGGAACCGATTGGGGTACGCCGTTATTCAGGGGTATGGAATGACGGAAACCACTTCGCTGATCAGCCTGAATCACCCGTTCCATTCCACGCAGGGATCGATCGGCAAAGTATTTCCTGGAATGGAGGTGCGCGTCGACGAGAATGGTGAAATTCTCGTGCGTGGAGAAAACCTTGCGACGGCGTACCGGCAGAACGGGCAGACATTGTCTGTAGCTGAACCCGACGGCTGGTTTCGCACGGGAGACATCGCGGAGAAGGACGCGAATGGGGGGTTGTATTTCAAGGGGCGGCGCAAGAATGTGATTGTGACGCCAGCCGGGATGAATGTGTACCCGGAGGATCTGGAAAAAGCCCTGAGAGCCCAACCAGGACTCCGCGATTGCGTCGTGGTCGGCCTTGAGAAGGATGGCAATGCCGAGCCTTGTGCCGTGCTTTTGCTGAACGGCAGCGCGGGCAACCCGGCTGCGGTGATTGAGGGTGCCAATCAAACCCTGGCCGAGTACCAAAAAATGCGCGACTGGTTTCTGTGGCCGGAGGCGGATTTTCCGAGAACGCCGACCCAAAAGCCAATTCTTCCGCGCATACGCGAGCTGGTCCAAAACGCCAAGAACACGGCGACGGAAAATAAGCCTGCTTCCGACTCACTCGCCGGATTGATTACGCGGATTACCGGGCGTTCCGTCCAACTGGGCTCGGGTGACGCGAATCTCGAAACTGATTTGCACCTTACTTCTCTCGATCGCGTCGAGTTGATGAGCGCTTTGGAAGAGCGCCACCAGGTCGACCTCAGTGAAGCGCAGTTTCAGGACGTCAGCACGGTGGCGCAACTTGAAAAACTTCTAGTCCAGGGGAGTTCGGGTCCCATTCAGCACGTATATCCCACCTGGCCGCAACATTGGCTCATCAACGCGTTTCGGCTGACCGTTTATTACTTTCTTGCCTGGCCGGCGACGTATCTCCTGGCGGCGCCGCGAATTCGTGGCCGCGAGAATCTGCGCGGGCTCGAAGGACCGGTCCTGGTGATTTCGAATCACGTCACCTATCTCGACATCGCCTGGATCTTGCCCGCGCTGCCCGCAAAGTTCCGAAACCGCCTCGCGACGGCGATGAGGGGCGAACGGCTTGCGGAAATGCGGGGCCCTTCGGGTAGTTTGGGGCTTTTCGAGCGATTCATGGAGCACTTGAGATATTTTCTCGTGCTCAGCCTCTTCAATGTTTTCCCGCTGCCACAGTATTCCGGTTTTCTGCGTAGCTTTGGCTTTGCGGGGGATCTTGCCGACCGCGGCTGGAACGTGCTGGTTTTTCCGGAAGGTAAAACAAGCGAAGATGGAAACATGACCCCTTTTCGCACCGGCATCGGTCTGCTAGCGAAACAGCTCAACCTCCCCGTTGTTCCAATTTACCTGCATGGGCTATTCGATCTGAAGCAGAAGGAACAAATCCTAACCCGGCCCGGGCATGTACACGCCACGATTGGCACGCCGGTGCGGTTCTCCTCTCACCAGGACGCGGAGGAAATCACGCGCGAGTTGGAACGCCGCGTACGGGAACTTCAGTCAGTTTGAGAGTATTCGATCTTGCGCAGTGCCTGCAGCCGCCGAACCAGAAAGAACAGAAGAACAAGCCCAACCGCCAACGCGATCGAAGCCCATTTCTGGTCCACGAGGAAGCGCTTCGCTGCCACGCCGTAGCGTGCCCCTAGAAATGCTTCGATGAAGAATAGAGAGCCGCGTCCGAGCAGGGTGCCGATGACAAACGTCGCAAAGGGCACCTGAAAAACGCCTTGTGCGATGACGAACGGCTTGAATGGGACTGGGAACGGCGCAACGGCGGGAAGAAAGACGGACGCCATCGGATATTCCTGAATCAACTTTCGAATCCTGCCCGGCGGATGCCCCTGGCTCTTGCGATAGTAGGCTTGCCCACCCTTCCGGGCCAGCCAGTAGATCCAGATGCAACCGGCCAGAGAACCGAGCGCGGCCATCGCGGCGTAATACGGCATGCGGACGGGATGCCTGCTGGATAGCTCCATTAGAAGTACATCTGTAACCAGGGGAAGCGGGATGAACGAGGAGTCAATGAACGCCGACAGGAGCAGTCCGACTCCGCCCAGGGCGGGCAGAGTCAACTTCAGCCAGGATCTGAATTGAATCCAACCCACGGCATCCTCAAGTATAGCGAACTTAAATTATGGGACGATTGGCCGGCCTCGGACTGCAGTTGCCGATGGTTTCTTCAATGTTTGAGATGGTCAGGTTGAAAAAACCAAACTCGGCGTACGGGTCCGGTTCGCATGAGCCCCTATAAAGCACTTCACTTCACAAACCAGTCTGGCACTATTCAATATCGACAGAACATTCATACTAGATGCATCATTCCCCGGAAGCGGCGCAATAAATCTTGCTCCTTAACCCGAAAAATCTTCCGGTTTCCATGTACCTCTCACCCATGTTCAAGTATCCAAGCCTTTGTCGCCAGGGACCCCCGTCACTCGTTCGGTACCGATGTGATTAAAGTAAGGGGGGCTGAACGAATCAAGTCAGCTTTGGTATATTCGGATGAATTAACCCAGCCCTATTCCCCCTGGTAATCTTGTGCAAAGTTGAGGTTGGATTCATGTCCACACTGGAACACCCGCAACCTACAGTTCCTTCTCAGTCGTTTCGCCTCGACGTACCTTTACACAATCTTTTGCAGCAGCCCGGACAACGGCCATCGCCGAATTCTTCAAAAGAAGCCGTGGGGCTTCCGGAACCCATTTTTCCAAAGCAACCCGAGTTGCTGCACGAACTCGATTCAGCCGACATCGCCGCTCACGATCACGTGTTGCACAATGGAAAGCGGCAATGGCCCGTTTCCCGCATCCTGACGACCATGCGGGGCTGGATGGTGCCTTACATCAAATCCCGCGTTCTCCCTGGAGATTTTCAGCCGATCATCTCGTACCTGTTCACCGAGTGGAAGTGCAACCTGGATTGCCATTACTGCTGGTCGTACGACAACCGGGTGAAGGGGATGACCGAAGAAACTGCGCGGCGCGCGATTGACTGGCTGGAAGGAACTCCCTGCCGCGTGCTAGCTCCGACTGGGGGCGAGCCGTTGCTGCGTCCCGATTTTGTGCACAAAGTGATTTACTACGCAGCGAAGAAGGACTTCTGGGTCTACCTGGCAACGAATGCGCGCTTGCTTCGCCCCGAGGTCACGGACCGTCTTGCCGACGCCGGAATCGCAACCATCAATTTCGCCGTGGATGCAATCAAGGAGAAACCGGGGTTGCCGAAGGCGCTGGAGCACGTGCGTTCCTACTTCGATTACCTCGTGAAACGCCAGTACCGTTATGGTTACACGGTTTTCTTCAACACCAATATTTGCCGCACCAACATCGACGACGTGAAAGAACTGGTGGAAATCGCGCACGATAACGGGATTTCGCTTACGTTTCACATCAACGAAGCACCGATGATGGAACAGTCCCACTTCAAGCATCTCCACGAAAACGACACGTATATCCGGCCACAGGATTTTCCCATGGTCGACGATCTGCTGGATTGGCTGATCGACAAGCAGCGGCAAGGCTACAAGATGGTGGACTCCATTCCGCGATTGCAGAATATGAAGGGTTTCATGCGCGGGGTTGGCGAGCACTGGGGCTGCCGCGCCGGCCAGAACTGGCTGATCATTCGCACGGACGGAACGCTTGCGCCTTGCTTCCCGATGTACAACGCGACCTATGACTGGGGCACGGTAGAAAACCAGAAGTTTGACCTGAAGCAGTTGGCAGAAATGAAGCAAGGCTGCGAGCCGCACTGTTTTTCGACGCTCGGCTATAACGTCGCCTACTGTTACGACGCCGCCCGTGTGATGAAGTGGCTGTACAAGCAAGCGATCAACGGATTCCAGGGAGTGACGGGAAGCTTCGAGTAATTGCTGGATGGAAGCGCCAATCCCTAGCCCGTGCGCGACAGCGCGCCTCGCCGCATTTCTGTTAGTTCGTCTAATCCCAAGCCGCGATCCCCTCGTAGATGGATTACCTCGTCCGGCTGTTCGATCTCAGCGCCAGGATGCGCGAAGGTCAGGACAGCAGTTTGTCCGATGCCCATTCGCGCTTCACGGGCGGGAACTGCCTTCCTTACCTCAATTTCAGTACGGTAAGAACTCCTATTTTCGGAACGGGCTCGTCACATAATTTCCGGCGCAGTCGAGATTGCGGAGGATCTGAGAGTGCCCTCCCGCCACCTACAAAAGCTGCGGAACGGAATGCAGGCTTGTGCCACCCATTCCCCATTCACCGCGTCAAACTACCCGGGTGTCTTTCAACGTACTAAGTTTCTGCGAATAGGAACACGCCTTCCCGGAAAAGCGGAGGTCCCGCTTGTTCTATAGATAGAGGCGCGATCAGGAGGCTCATGTGAGTGACGATTCCGTACCACTGGAGCTGCCACTGCTCCGGTTGGCCGACGGCACCGCGGAGGTCACTACTCTGTATCGCGAACTGCGCAAACCCTTGATGCGCTACCTGGTGTGCCTCGGGCTTACGAAGGACGAAGCACAGGATGTAGTGCAAGACGCGTTTCTCAGCCTGCAACGACATCTGGCTTCGGAAGGGACGCAGGAAAATATCCGTGGCTGGCTTTTTCGCGTTGCCCACAATCAGGCCCGGAATCGCCAGACCAGCTACCATCGGCGATTCAGTAAACCACTTGAAGGCGAACCGGATTTTCTGGCTCCCGGCACAACGCCGGAGCAAAAAGTTATTGAAAAAGAAAGGTTCCGGCGACTGGCAATTGCGATAGGGTTGCTGTCGGAGTCCGAACGTGAATGTCTCCTGCTGAGGGCGGGAGGATTGCGTTACCGTGAAATCGGAGAGGTCCTGGGGATAGCCACATCAACGGTGGGTGATACAGTGGAGCGCGCGATCAAGAAATTGGCGGAAAAATGCAATGTGTGACTCTCAAACAAAATTAATCGCCTGGCTCGACCGCGAGCTGCCGTTAGAAGAAGCAACCGGGGTGGAACGCCATATTGAAGGGTGCCAGGAATGCCGCACACAATTGGCGGCGTACGAACAAGCGAGTGAGACTTTCGATTCGTATTGCGATGCTGTGGTGGCGAAGACGCGCCGCCCGCATCCGGGCTGGGTGCCTGTACTTGCAACCGCGGTTGCGGCCACGGTCGTAATTATTCTGGCCGTCCCACACACTCACGTCGCGCCACCGGTTCCCACCCAGACGATTAGGTCTGCTTCTGATCCTGTCCCCGCGCCTCTTCAGGTGCAGCCTGCCCCACGCAAAGCTGCCCACAGGCGGCATTCGGTTGCAACGGACCCGAACCGAGCTGCGAAATGGCAGCCAACAGAGACTACCGTACAAATTGCCATTCCGGCGGAAGCGATGTTTCCACCCGGCGCAATGCCGCAGGGATTGAATTTCGTCGCGGAACTGAGTATTGCCCCGGACGGTTCGGTCAAACAGGTTCGCCTACGGCCATGAGTTCGCTGCCCCAAATAAGGAGAGTCATCACCATGAAACAGGCATTGATTCTTGTCCTTGCAACCGCATCCTGCGCCGTCGCGCAAGAAAAGGGGAACGTGATTTATCAAAGGACCGGCGTCATGGCCTCGGGAGGATTCGACAGTGCCTCAGGGCCTGTACTGGGTGCGCCGTATTCAGCCACCATCACGAATGAATCGATTCAGACGCTCGCGGACGGCAATCGCATTGTGCAGACGAACACGGGAACCACGGCGCGCGATTCGCAAGGACGGACGCGCCAAGACACGGTCCTGCCGCCGATCGGAAATTTGTCTGCGGCCAATGCTCCGCATCTGGTTTTCATCCACGATCCGGTCGCCCAGGCTTCCTACACCCTGGATTTGACGGAAAAAACAGCGCAGAAAATGCCTGCGTTTCCTCCCGTTGGCGTGCGTACTGCGGGGGTGGGCGGCGCGGCATTCAGCATGAGAGTCGTTGACGGGAACAGTGCTTCGTTACCTCCACCCGATGGCGCGCTGACGACTGTCGGGCCTCCCCCGCCGGGAGTATTCTTCGAAAAGCATTTGATCATAAGTGATCAGGATCAGGGGAGTACTGAGGACCTGGGTTCTCAAACTATGGAAGGCATCCTTGTGAACGGCACGCGAACGACCCACACTATCCCCGCCGGACAAATTGGAAATGAGGGGCCCATCACGATTGTTATAGAGGTATGGACTTCGCCCGATCTCAAGACCGTCGTTTACAGCAAGCGGAGCGATCCGCGAATGGGGGAGCAGACGTTCCGCCTTACGAACATCGTGAGGGCGGAGCCGAGCCCCTCGTTGTTCACCGTGCCAGCGGATTTCAAGATCGTGGACGGTCCACAGCCGATTCTTTACCAGAGGAAACAGTAACACCGTAAACTTGCCAGATCATTGGCCTCGCGACGTTTCAAATCTTCGCTCACGATTTCTTTATCTGAACCCAATTGACTATGGAGACTGAAGCGAACCGGGCACGGCTTCGATCTGTTGTGCGGTCGGGGCGAACCTGTGCCAAATAACACGCAGGGCGGCGACCAACGGCACGGAAAGATAAATCCCCACGATTCCGCCGACGGCGCCCCCAATCATGACCGTGAAAATGGCCAGCAGGGGATGGATCTCCAGTTCGTGGCCCATGACGCGCGGGGCAATTCCGTAATCCATGACCATCCGCCAAAGGCCCAGCAGCGCCGCCATCCAGATCCAGTGAGAGTGCGTGAGCATCCCAACCGTAGAGATGGCGAATAACGCGGTGATCCAACCGGCCACCGGAATAAATTCAAGGACTCCCGCCATGAATCCGAGAGCAAGTGCGTGAGGGTAGCCCAGAAACAGCATGGCAACGGAGCAAAAGATGAGCGACAGGACGGCAAGGATGACCTTGGCTCGAATGTAATGTCGCAGCATGTCGTTCAGGTCCGCGGCTAAGGCCCTGGCTTCCTCGAAAGTTTCCCTGGTCGAGAGGAGTTGAATGACTTCGTTTGCCAGTTTCTCGCCGTCACTCAGAAAAAAAAGGCCGAGAATCGGGATCAGGACAATTCCACCAAACGCAACCGATATGAACTGCCGTACGGATTCCACCAAACCACGGATGCTTTCCCTGCGCTGTTGCAGAAAAGCTTTTGCACGAAGCGACTGGGCCTCGTTCCATCCATTCCGGTGTGCCATGTCAACGGCAATATCACCCGAATAGACATTTTCCATCATCGCCGGCGAGTCCCGGACGAGTTGCATCACTCCGGGGACGAGTTGCGGAGCGAGAGTGTGGAGAATGAGACCGAGAAGAATCAGCAGTGCGAGATAGGCTTCCGCAACGTGCGGGCCCCTGAGATTTTTAAAAAACAGCGAGTGGCTTTGGAGAAACCTCACGATGGGGTTGATCAGGTAAGCGAACAGAATCGAGAAAGCGAAAATCACGATGACGGCGCGGGAAACGTACACAATCGCCAGCACCGCCCCGAACAGCAGCGCGGTCATCAGTATATTCAGGGTGCGGCGATCAGGAAACGCCATTTTCATCACCTCGGGTTATTCGAAGATTGCACCTGAGATTCGAGATTCTGCTTGATGGAAGCCAGGGCCTTTTCCAGCGAAGACCGAGTCTTATCCACCGCGACTTTCCGCACAATGCCACCCTTCAAACCGGTCAGGCCCGCCTGTTGCGAGCCCTTCATGGTGATCAAGTAGAAGCCGGGATGATCCGGGTGTTCGTCGTCTTTGACGCAGACTGTCAGGTCCAGCGCGCTTTCGAAGTAGTGGCTGGCGTATAGCTGTTTCACGGCCACGGCATACGCAGGGCGATCCGGCGACTTGCCTTGATAGACGATCGCCTGCACCACGCGCAGGGTCGGCTTCAGTCCAAAATTCACTTTTTCCCAATAGAACTCGGATTGGATATTGGCCGAATCGGCCTTGGGATAGTTGAGGAGGAATTCATGCAATTCGGGCAGATACACGGGGAGCGCCTTGGAGCGGCTGAGCAAAGCGGCAAATGTTTCCGCAACGACGGCCGGGTGATTTTTGTCGCGATAGGTCCCCAGGGCCGCGTTGCCGCCCTGTTGGTAGTTGAGGAGGGCTTGCAGAGCCATTTGCTGCGCCAGACGATTGGCCTGGTCGTTGGCATCCGGCGCGGACCAATTCACTGAGCGTTGAAACTCTTCCATCGCTTCTGTCGGCAACTGCACCTCGCAATGGCCTGGCTTGCAATTCTTCAGTTGCTTGAAATCTTGTTCATCCATCGTCAAGCCGGTAAGGTCCGAAAGCTGCGGCGGATCGCTGAACTTTCGGATTGCGATATAACTCGGGAGTTTGCGCAGCGCATCGATATCTGATGCGAATTTAAGGTAACGCTCCGGCGTCGAATTTATGTAAACCGCGCCAAAAACAAATACCTGATCCGCAGTCGGAGAGTCCATTATCTTCGCGATTGCCTTTCCCTCGCGGATTTCCCTGATTTGGCCGTCATTCAGGCCAACAAACTCGTGAAAAAACTTGTCGGGTTCGGCCGGCTTGTCGGTGGAAGAAATTCGAGATCCGAAAAAACACATCAGACCGACTAGCACGACAGGTTGAATCCAGCCTTTTGAGACCAACAAATCGCGTTTTGCCCGCATGCGAAGTCTCCTCAAAACCTCAATTAAGACTGAAGGGTTCCACGATCGCGATGTGAGGAATCTCCGCCATCCTTGCGCAACCGTCTCGTTTGGCTTCGCTTCTTATCCCAAAAGCTGATGCGCGCCGAGGCAGGCTTCTTCGGAACTATCAACCGGTACGCGGTGACGATCTTATTTCCTCATTACCGTGGAGCCACAACCCGCATCGGACGCCACCGAGTCGCGTGAATCGTGTGTTGGATGCACACCGGGGTCATTTGATGCGTGCCGTCCTCAACCAATTCATGCAGAAAAGGCATGCCTGCTTTTCCGTGTATCCCTTTTGCTCTCAGCTGAATCCAACCCCCCTAAGCTGCTAATCCGGGGTCTGGACTGGGCAATTTGCGGATCAAGACTGCCGACATATGTGCAGGCGATAGTCAACCGGCAGGACCGCGATTTATCTGCGGGACCAAGGGGACCAAGGTTGCAACTGGCATATTTTTGGAGTATTAACTTGCTTCAATTGCAGTTCTTGACCTCCGTTTGGCGACCTTCTTTTGGACCTGAAAAGGAGCACTAAATCATGGCGGCTGCCAGCACCCCCGCTCCAAGCGCACCTCCCCAATCCCAACCGGCTGCCCCAAAGGCGAAGCCCCGCTGGGAATGGATGAAGTACGCGACGCCAATCCTTGTACTTTTGCTGGCCGCTGCGGTGATTATCACGATCACAAGGAACTGGAATGCATGGGAAGGCGGCCGGGTTGAACAGGCCACGGACGATGCGTTTGTTCGAGGCGACCTCACTCCACTGAGCACAAAAGTAGCCGGCATTGTTCGAAGTGTGGAGGTGTCTGACTTTCAACGAGTGCACAGCGGAGATCTGCTGGTGGAACTCCAGGACGACGACTACCAGGCGCAAGTGGCCCAGGCAACGGCCGCCGTGCAAGCGGCCAAAGCGGCCATCGAGAACAATCGAAGACAACGGGAGTTGCAGGATTCCCGGATTCAACGGGCGCTTGTGGGAATAGATTTGGCCAAAGCGCAGATTGCCGCCGCCGAAGCCGGCATCAACGCCGTCCAGGCGGATGTGGTTCGCACACGCGCGGAGCGCGCGCGGCAGGAGGCACTGCTCGCAACTCAGTCCAGTACGAAACAGCGCGTGGAAGCAGCGGTCGCCGATGAGCAGCGCTTCGCGGCACAAGCCGCAAGCCGCGCCGCGGACATGGAACAAGCAAAAACGAACTTACAGAGCAACGAGATCGCCGTCGAAACGGAGCGCCGCTCCAAATCCGTTCTCGAATCGCAGGATCAACAACTCATCGCGGACCTGCATGCGAAAGAGGCGTCGCTTAACGCGGCGCAGATCAATCTGGGCTACACGAAAATTCACGCCCCGGCGGACGGCACGGTGGGCGAGAGGCAGGTCCGGCCGGGGCAGCTTGTGAGCCCTGGAACGCAGGTCTTGACCTTTGTTGCCGAAACAAAATGGGTCCAGGCAAATTATCGCGAGACCCAGCTTACGAACATGAAAGTCGGCGACCCGGCGGAAATTCGAGTGGACCAGTTCCCGGAAACCGTTTTCCACGGCAAGGTGATTGAGATTGCACCGGCCAGCGGCTCGCAATTCGCTTTGCTTCCACCGGACAATGCGACAGGAAATTTCACCAAAGTCGTGCAGCGAATTCCAGTGAAGATCGCGCTGGATGACCCTAACCTTGCCGCTCGCCTGCGACCGGGTCTTTCCGTCACCGCCACCGTGCGAACGAAGCACTGAGTGGAGCGCGCGATGGCATCTCACGCAGCGGTTCTTGCGCCACCCACGAAGCGGCAAATCGCCAATGCCATTGCGGGAGTCCTTCCGTCGGAGCTTTCGCAAAGCCCGCTGCTGGGTATTTTGGGCGTGGTGCTGGGAGCGGGGATTGTCACGCTGACCGGCCGCATGCTGACGCTGGGTACGGCCGACCTGAAAGGAAGCCTGGGAATTGGCTTTGACGACGGCGCGTGGATCGGCAGCGCCTTCAACGTCGCCTTGATGTTTATCGGGCCGTTCACCGTCTATTTCGGAGGATTGCTCGGGCCGCGGCGCGTGCTCTTGATCGCCGCCAGTTGCTTCACGGCGATCTGTTTGTTCCTTCCCCTTGTTCACAGTTACAGCCTGCTTCTCACCGCGCTGGTGCTTGCCGGGCTGACCTCCGGAACTTTCTATCCGCTGACACTCACCTTTGCGCTCCGCAATATTCCGTTGCGATTCCTTCCTTTCACCCTTGCCCTGTACGCAACATCGGTGGACTTTGCGGTCAATATTGCACCTTCGCTCTACGGTTGGTACCGCGACCATCTCTCCTTCCAATGGATGTTTTGGAATTCGGCGCTTATCACTCCGATCATGGCCCTCTGTATTTACTACGGGATCCCGGCCCCTCCGCCACGCAAAGCGTCTGGACCCGTTCCCAGCTTTGCGGGATTCCTTTATGCAAGCGCCGGCTTTGCCTTGCTCTTTGCAGCGCTCGACCAGGGCCAGCGGCTGGACTGGTGGCGTTCCGGGCTGTTCAACGCTTTGTTTTTTGGGGCACTGGTTTTCTTGTTGGGCACCTTAGTTCGGCGCCTGCGTAGCCCGAACCCACTGGTGGATCTGCCGTACCTGCGGCAATGGAACACGGTAGTTCTTGGCGCGTCTCTTATGCTTTTTCGATTCTGCCTTCTTCCGACCATCGTGGTTCTCCCACTCGCGCTTTCCATCCATGGATTTGAGGCCGACCAAATTGGGCCGGCAATCGTCTGGACTGCTTTGCCTCAACTGCCGATTGCAATCATCGCCGCGCTGCTTCTGCTCTATGGTTTCGACTCTCGACTCCTGATGGCGACGGGTTTCGCCTGTATCGCTGCAGGCTGCCTCCTGAACGCGCAATACACAAGCGCCTGGTCAGCCGCGAATTTCTACCGCACGGAATTGCTGATGGGAGTGGGACAATCGTTCGCGTTCATCGGCCTGGTCTCCACCATCGTGCTGCAGGCAATTTTTTCCGGCGGGCTCTCCAAGGCACAGGACGCGCTTACCTTTTCCGCCTTCTTTCATATTGTTCGGCTGTTGGGCGGGCAATTGGGAGTCACCATCATGACGCGCTACATCGCTGTGCGCGAACAACTCCACTCGAATCTCCTGGGCCTGCACGTTGAACGAGGGAATTGGCTCGATGATTCTTCGATTGCGCACCTCGCAGCGGGACTCTATGGGAAGTCCGCGGGCCTGGGTTCGGCGACCGGCCGTGCAGTTGGAGTGATTGGCGCACGCGTGCGGTTGCAAGCATACTCGCTGACGGTAAATGACGGCTTCCATTTAGTAGCATGGGCATGTGTTGTGGCGCTTCTGCTGACCGCGCTACTCAGGAAAGCTCCGCTGAATTACGGGGAACTCGGCTTCCCGGGAGGGGATTCCGCTGAAACGAAGAGGACAAATCATGATTAGACGCGCCGTACTTCTCCGCGCCCTCGTTCCGCTCGCGCTCATCGCGCAGCTGCACGCGCAGGAACCCAAATCGCAGGAGCCGCGCCGGCTCTCCTTGGAGGAGGCCGTGCACCTGGCGCTGAAACACAATCACGTTGTTCGCATCGCCAGGTCACAAGTAGAAGAAAAAACACACACCAAAGAAATTGCCCGCAGCGCGTATTTTCCGATTTTGCGCAACGACAGCAATCTCATCAAACTGACCGACACTCAATTCATTGGAATACCCGCGGGCGGCCTTGGCATCGTCGGCGGAGCTCCACTCCCCGCCCAAACCACCATCTTGAATCAAGGCGGCCTAACCGTAGTTACCAGCGGCACCGGGCTGACCCAGCCCCTCACGGAGCTTTGGAAAGTGAAGGCCGCGAATGATGTCGCCGCCGCCGAACTGAGCGGAACACGCAGCAAAGAGCGCCAAACGGAAAACGATGTCGCTCTGAAGGTTCACCAGCTTTATTACCGGCTTCTGGTTCTGCAATCCCACAAGACCGCAGCGGAGGCCAGGATCCAGGCCAACGAGTCGCTGCAAACCGAGCGCGGGGAAGAAGTCAAACAAGGCAGCGTGCTGCAGGAGCAGGCCATCGAAAGCCGCGCGCAGTCTCTCGAAGCAAAACAGGATCTTTTGGCTACAGAACTGCAGCTTTCGGACGTCACGATGCAATTGAACGACGCCATCGGCCTCCCGCTAACCACGCAACTCACGCTCGACACTGCCGTCGGGCAGGTTGGCAGCACGTGCGAACGCGAAGCATGCCTGCGAATCGCCACGGAAAGTCACCCGGAGATCGCGGAAGCGCGCGCAAAAGTGGAAGAGGCTTCGGCAGCCGTGCGTCTCGCCAAACGCCAATACCTTCCGGACGTGGAAGCTTTTGCGCGGTACAGCTATCAGGACAATGTCCCGTTCCTGGCCCGCAATTTCGGAAGCTTCGGCGTCCACTTTGGCTACGATCTTTTTGACGGCGGCAGGAGAAACGCCGCGATCGGCGAGCACAAGGCTCAATTGGCCCAGGCGGAGGAGAATTTAGCTCGCGTCAAGGAAGAGGTCGAGCTCCGCGTGCAGACCGCCTACAACAAGCTCGAACGTACCCGCCAGATGATGAAAGTGTCGGAAGAACTTTTGGCGCTGCGCACCGAATCTCATCGGGTTTCCGTTCAGCAACTTCAGGAAGGCAGCGCGCTGCGATCGCAGGTAGAAACGGCAGCGGCCCGCGAATTGGACGCGAAGACGCTCCTCCTCCAGTCTCAGCTGGAGTACATTCAGGCGAACGACGAGATGGAAGAGGCAATGGGGCAAACGCCAGAGTAAGTAATTAACGAATTGAGCGAATCTTAATTCGATTCCAGTCGCACCGTTCCTCGCTATAGAATTCTAAAAAAAACTGAGCGCTGGGAGAAGGGATGTGTCTTTGGGGCAGAGTGTTCATTACTCACCGTCGCGTCGGCGCAATTGACTTCAGAATTGGGGGACGAAAATGCGAGGAACACCTCGCGGAGAGGAGTAGTGAGCGGGAATCTGGCGGAGAGGGGGGGATTCGAACCCCCGGTACAAGTTTTAGCTCGTACAACGGTTTAGCAAACCGCCGCCTTCAGCCTCTCGGCCACCTCTCCGTTTATAACCGTCCACCTCATAATAACTTACAACGCGTTTAGTGACAATTGCGAAGTCGACTGCTGCAATTTGGTGCCGACTGTCACCAAATTGACACCAAGCTTTTCTAGCTTCACTACCGCGCATGCTTCGAACCGATATTAGTCTGTGCGCCTATCGTATGGTTGCGCTCGCCGAAATTACTGTACGCGACTCTCTGCGTCGGAGGGCGGGAGCCTTCTCCCCTCCGACCCATTGCAAAAAGTGAGTCTCCGCCGATTCCGGTCACTATTTCTCCGGAACGTTGCCCTGCTCACCGGTCGCTTGAACCTGCCGAGCCCAAGCCGGGCTCGGTCGGGGATTCATGCATGCTAAGGATGCGCCAGTGGTTATCCGATCTGCGGCAGAGCATCATTCCCCGGCCCGCGGTGTGAACGGATGGAGAATCGATCGCGTACTCGTACAAGCTCCATACTACGTCGCCTACGGCTCTCTGGTCGCGCATCGTCAGTGAAAGATGGACGTGGGAGATCGTTTCAAAATATTTCTGCCGAAAATGATTTGTGGCCTCGTCGCGCCCGCGCAATTCTCCGCTTGGAGAGCTCAGCACAAAATCCAGATCGAAACAGGAAGCAAGTTTGTCCGCGTCCTTGTTATTAAACGCCTCGGAGCAGGAATGCACTGCTTTGTCCATGTCCGCAATCAGGGAAGCTTCAGCAGAACTTGTTGGCGCGATGCCGAGGCGCGCGACGCTGCGTTTCAGATCGAGTGTTACGCCAAACTGCTCCAGAAGATCCACGCCAAGAATGCCGTCCACCGTGCCGCCGCACGCCTTGGCGATGGCGCTTAAGTCGATTGCAGGAAGCTTTACGCCTTGCAGAATGTGATTGCCCAGGGAGAGCTCGCCGATCGACACTTCGCGCGCGTTGAGAGCGGTTGTTTCCTTCCAGGATTGGATTTGCACCGCCCGGTTGTGGCCCCGCGGAAATGACTTCTCATTAAGCAAAGACGTCGCAGCCGTATCGACCAGGAAGCGTTTTTCGACGTTGTCCGCGCGAAGAATTGCTATTGGCAGCCGGTCGCAACGTTGAAGAGGAATCTCATTTTCATTCGCCGGGGTCTGCGCTTGCGCCTGCCGGGCCGCTGGGATAAAGGTCAACCCTGCGATAACACCTGCGGTCAAACACAGAAAGATTCGCATCACTCCCTCGATTGCACGGGTCCTGTGGCCTGGTCGATCCGCTTCAGAATCGCACCGCGGACCAAGCGAAACGCGCTTTGATCCCGGAACAGCCGCGAGCTCCAGTTCGCGCCCATCGCCAGCGCCTGGATTTCGAACGCCAGCAGGCGCACGTCCACTTCCTTCTTGAGTTCGCCGGCCAGTTGCGCGTCTCGGGCCGCGTGCTCCAGATTCCCCAGCCACTTTTTCATCAATTCAACGATCTGATCGCGGACGCGCCCCGGCCGGTCGTCAAATTCCAGCGACGCCGCGGAAAAAAAACAGCCACCGGGAAAAACCTTCTCCTCGCCGTACGTTAGCCAGTTCTCGCAGAGAGCGCGAAGACGCTTTAGCCCGTGGAGTTCGTACGCCGGGCGGACTACCCTCTCCACAAAAATATCGCGCGCTTCATCAACCACCGCGCATTGCAGATCTTCCTTGGAACCAAAGTGGGCGAAAAGCCCGCTCTTGCTGATTTGCAGCGTGGAAGCCAGTTTCCCGATCGTCAATCCCTCAAGCCCCTCCAGAGAGGCAAGGTTGACCGCCTTTCGCAGAATGGCGCGGCGAGTCTTCAGCCCACGGGGGCGTCTCGCGGGAGCTTTGATCTCGCGGCGAGTGCGATGGCTGTGCGGTGCGGTAGCTTTCGGCCGTTGTCGTTCAGTCTTCATATTCGCGACACATAATAGCACGACCGTTCGTTTTATTACAAAGAATTTTTAACCGCGGGCTCCAGCGCGAAAAGAGCGCTCCCGCCGCGCTGGGCAGGGCCGCCCTGAGCCTTTGCAAAGGCTTTCCGGACCGTTCATCCGCTCTTTTCCGCTGGACGCCGCGTCCCACCCCGTAAACACGATAGTCACCCACAGATAAAGGTGACTATCGCCGCGGGGATTGGATATAATCCCGCCATCATGCCGAACCAGGAAACGCTGTACCACGTGGCTAATCGGGTCGCCACCATTACGCTCAGCCGGCCCGACAAGCTGAACGCCTGGACAGCCGTGATGGAAGGCGAAGTCCGCGCGGCGATGCAGGAAGCGGAATCGGACGACAACGTTCGCGTGATTGTCCTAACGGGTGCCGGGCGCGGGTTCTGCGCGGGCGCCGACGTGTCGCTCTTGAGCACCGTCGCTGAAAAAGGGCTTGATGAAGCCAGCCGGGCGCAAGCAGTGCAAGCAGTTACCGGAAACCTCAAGGATGTGCGGCCTGATTTTCAAAAGAAATATTCCTATTTCCCCGCGATTACCAAGCCAGTGATTGCCGGCATTAACGGGCCAGTTGTGGGTTTGGGTCTGGTGATCGCTTTGTACTGTGATTTGCGGTTAGCGGCCGATGGTGCCCGGTTCGGCACGGCATTCGCGCAGCGCGGACTGATTGCCGAGTACGGCATGGCGTGGATGCTGCCGCGACTGGTGGGACACTCCAATGCGCTGGACCTGCTTTTTACCGCCCGAATGATCGATGCCGCGGAAGCCTTGAGAATGGGACTGGTGAACCAGATCTATCCGCCGGAAGCGTTCTTGGAAAGCGTGCAGAAATATGCGATGAATCTCGCCTCCAGCGTCAGCCCCAGGTCTCTGCGGGTGATCAAGCGACAGGTGTATGACGCGATGTTCCAGACGCTCGCCGAAGCGTTTGAGAGTTCCGAGCGGGAAATGCTGGCCAGCCTGAAGTCCGAGGATTTCAAGGAAGGCGTGGCGCACTTTGTAGAAAAGCGGGCCGCGGCTTTCACCGGCAGATAAGGATGTTGCTGTGAACTTCGAATTCAGCGGCAAAGTGAAGGAGCTTCAACGACGGCTACAAGCCTTTTTGGACGAGCACATCTATCCAAACGAGCAGCGCTTCCACGACGAAATCGAGCGGAATCGGTGGTTGCCCACAAGGATAGTTGAAGAACTCAAGCCAAAGGCCCGTGCCGCCGGGCTGTGGAATCTTTTCTTGCCGCAAAGCGAGCATGGCGCGGGGCTGACAAATCTGGAGTACGCCCCGCTCTGCGAGATGATGGGGCGCAGCGAGATGGGACCCGAAGTTTTCAATTGCTCAGCGCCGGACACCGGCAATATGGAAGTGCTTGCCCGCTATGGCACGCCGGAACAGCAGGAACGCTGGCTCAAACCGTTGCTTGCGGGCGAAATCCGGTCGTGTTTCGCGATGACGGAGCCGGCCGTGGCGTCATCCGATGCGACAAACATCGAAGCAAGGATCGTTCGCGAGGGCGACTACTACATTATCAATGGGCGAAAGTGGTGGACCTCGGGCGCGGGCGACCCACGCTGCAAGATCGCTATCTTCATGGGCAAAACGGATCCGTCGGCACCTGCTCACAAACAACAGTCGATGATCCTAGTGCCGCTGGACACTCCCGGAGTGAAAATCGAGCGCATGATGAAAGTGTTTGGGTACGACCACGCCCCACACGGCCACGGCGAACTCACCTTCGAAAACGCCCGCGTTCCAGGCTCAAATATCCTGCTGGGCGAAGGGTGCGGCTTTGAGATCGCACAAGGGCGGCTGGGGCCGGGACGAATTCACCACTGCATGCGGTGCATCGGCGTGGCGGAGCGTGCGCTGGAAACGATGTGCAAGCGCGTGCAAGCGCGCACAGCTTTCGGAAAATCGCTGGCCGAACAAGGCACGATTCGCGCAGCTATCGCGGAGTCTCGCATGGAGATTGAACAGGCGCGTCTACTGACACTGAAAGCCGCACACATGATGGACACCGTTGGCAACAAAGCGGCGCGGGCGGAAATCGCGATGATTAAGGTGGTCGCGCCCAACGTCGCTCTCCGAGTGCTGGATCGTGCGATTCAAGCACACGGGGGCGCGGGCGTCTCGCAGGACACTTTCCTTGCCGGCGCGTGGGCGAGCGTGCGTACGCTGCGAATTGCCGATGGACCGGATGAAGTGCACCTGGAATCGATTGCGAAGTGGGAACTGGCTAAAGGCAAGAAATCGGCGAGCGCCTCGGTTTCGCCCTGATCGCGAGAGCGCCCGTGCCAATGCCGCGACCCTCCTTGGGAGAAATCCATGCCTCCGTTTCTTATCACCGATCCGCAATCCCTGAACGAATTCGTCGGCCGGGAATTCCCGGTCACGGAATGGTTCCCTGTTTCCCAGGAACGCATCACACTCTTCGCGAAGGCTACCGAAGACCGGCAATGGATCCATCTCGACCGGGAAAAGGCGAGCAAAGAATCTCCGTATGGCACGACGATCGCGCATGGATTTCTTACGCTTTCTTTGATCAGCCATTTTCTTAAATCGGCGATTCTGATCCAAAGCGGTGTGCGGCTGGCAGTCAACTACGGGCTAAACCGCGTGCGCTTCCCCGCCGCCGTCCGTGCTGAATCCAGAATCCGTGCCCGTGTCGCGTTGCTGGCCCTGAAGAAACTTCCTGACTCACTGGAAGCTACATTTAATGTGACGATCGATTGTGAAGGATCCGAGAAGCCGGCTTGTGTTGCGGAGTGGATCGTCCGCTACTACACGTGAGGCGCTAGATTTGCCCGCTCTGCGCTCCGTGCAATGAAGCGCGCAGGAGCATCTGGATCGTGTCGGGCATGGACGCAAAGCGTTCGTCTTTGGTCAGGCCCTGATGATAGCGATAATAGATTTGCTGCACGATCACGGCAAGTTTGAAACGCGCGAACGTCAGATAAAATGCAATATAGGAAAGATCAGTGCCGGTTTTCTGTGCGTAAATGTTTACGATTTCCGCTCGCGTCAAGCTGCCGGGAACGTTTGTGGGACCCCAGCGGTTTGTTTGTAGTTCCTCCGGATCCGTTGCGTCGATCCAATAGGCCAGTGTGGTGCCAAGATCGGTGAGCGGGTCGCCAATCGTGCACATCTCCCAATCGAGGACGCCTACAATTTTGGTGATGTCGTTCGAATCGAGCACCACGTTGTCGTATTTATAGTCGTTGTGGATCAGCGAAATGTCGCTCGCGGCCGGCATATGCTGTTGCATCCAAGCGGTGATTTTCTCCACTTCCGGATAATTGTGAGTTTTCGAGCCGTGATAGCGCTCCGTCCACCCGCGGACCTGCCTCTCCAGATACCCTTCGGGTTTACCCAGATCGGCAAGGCCTACTGCCGCATAGTCCAACTGATGAAGGCGAATGAGATTATCAACAAAGGACTCACTGAGTCGCCGAGCTTTTTCCGGGGGAAGCTCCAAACCCCGCGGCAACTGCTTTCGAACGATCACACCGTGTATCGGATTCATCAGGTAGAACGGCGCGCCGATCACGGATTCGTCGTCGGAATAATGGAGCACTTGAGGAGCCGGAGCATAAGCGGAGTGGAGCTTGGAAAGCACACGATATTCGCGGCTCATGTCGTGTGCGGATTTGACCTTGCTGCCGAACGGTGGCCGCCGTAGCACAATCTCCCTCGCGCCAAGGTTGAGTGAGTACGTCAAGTTGGAATGGCCGCTGGGGAATTGGCGGACCAGGAGTTCGCCAGCCTCGTTAGGAAACTGCCGCCGCAGATACGGTTCAAGCCTGTCTAGGTCAAGTTCTTCGCCGGGTCGAATGGGCGCGGGATGGTCGAGCAAGTCGCTCATCAGAAGGCCTCCTCAGCGGTGGCTCAACATCGCGGCATCGCAAAGATGCGGATGACTATTGAAACTGCTTAGCGTAAATCGCTCCCCGGAATATAGAAACTCGCTCCAGGATGAGTTCCGCGACATCCAGCTCACACTTAGTGTCTTTTCCGCGGACAGTTGCAGCGCGCGCTGCATGGCCACCGCGACAGGTCCACCGGAAGTGAAAATCACCGCCTTTTCTCCACGGCTGCCGGCGGAGAGAAACTTGGTAAGGCCCGAGTTCACTCGATCACAGAACTCCGGCCAGGTCTCCACGCCCGGCGGCGATATTGTTCCGCGAACCCATTTGCCAATCACGGCCTCGAATAACTTTTGGGAAGCGGCGCGCCGTTCGGTGTACACAAACGCCGATTGAAGCGCGGAGTGGAGATCGCGAATGTTTTGGTCGCTCTCGAGCAATTCGGGCAGGCTGCGTTCCAGAACTGCCTCTCCTTGATATTCGTCGAACTCACTTAGCTCCAGCGGGTCGGGAAACTGTATGTCAGTTTTCCGGTACTCAGCGCTCACCAGCAGGAGAGTGTCTTTTTGCCGCGTGCACGGCCCTGTACAGGCGCGGTTGAAACCGAATTTTTGACGCGCCCAATATTCGCCAAGAAGACGCGCCTGCGCTTCGCCCAGTTTTGAGAGCTTGTCGTAATTTGGCTCGAGGTACGAAGCCTGCGCATGACGGACGAGATAGACGACGCCCATTTCCGACTGGTCCCCTCCGTCAAATGTTCAACTACACGAAGCGCCATGACGCTAAGCGGTTGCGCCCTGTTCTCTGCCAAATTCAGCAAACGTCTTGCCTTGCTCGGCCAGTTGCTTCAGCAGCGGCGCGGGCTGCCAGATTTCGCCGTGCTGGCGCTGGAATTCGGTGATGCGCTCGCAAACGTGTTTCAGTCCCACCGTGTCGGCATACCACATCGGTCCGCCGCGATACGCGGGGAAGCCGTAGCCGTAGATATAAATAATGTCGATATCGGAAGCGCGCAGAGCGATGCCCTCTTCCAGAATGCGCGCGCCTTCGTTGACCAGGGCGTACAAGCAGCGGTCGGTGATTTCGTCGGCAGAGATTTTCCGTTGCGCGATTCCGGCATCTCCGACCCATTTCGCGATGAGTTCGCCGACGACTGGGTCCGGGGTAGCGCGCCGCTGCTCGTCATATTTGTACCAGCCCGCGCCGCTCTTCTGGCCGTAGCGTCCGAGTTCACAAAGGTGGTCTTCGGTGAACGGCTGGCGAATCCCTGGCGTTTCCAGATGGCGATATTCCTTGCGAATGCGCCAGCCGACATCGAGCCCCGCAAGGTCACCTGTGGCGAGCGGGCCCATTGCCATGCCGAAATCGGAAAGCGCCTGATCGACGGCTTCGACGCTCGCTCCTTCTTCGACAAGGAATTGAGCTTCGCGGCGGTACGGGCCGAACATGCGATTGCCGACAAATCCCCGGCAGTTGCCGACGAGCACGCCGACCTTCCCCAGCGTTTTCGAAAGCTGTATGCACGTGGCGACCACTTCCTTGGAAGAAGCCTTGCCCCTGACGATTTCCAGCAGCCGCATAACGTTCGCGGGGCTGAAAAAATGCGTGCCGATGACGGATTCCGGCCGTGAAGTCGCCGAAGCGATCTCGTCGACGCTTAAGGTTGACGTATTGCTCGCAAGGATGGCGCCTGGTTTGCACACGCGGTCCAATTCCTTGAACACTTCCTTCTTCAGAGCCATGCCTTCGAAAACGGCTTCGATCACCAGGTCTACATTCGAGAAAGCGTCATAGGCCAGCGTCGGAGTGATGCGCTTCAAGCGCTCTCCAGCCATCTGCTCTGAAAAACGTCCGCGCTTCACGGAGTTTGCATAATTCGCACGGATGGTGGCAAGCCCCCGATCGAGCGCGGCCTGGTCCGCCTCTTTCAGAAGCACTGGAATCCCAGCATTGGCAAGCACCATGGCGATGCCGCCGCCCATCGTGCCTGCGCCGACAACGGCGGCGGATTGAATCGGAATAACGCTGGTCTGCTTCGGAATGTCTGGAATCTTGGCGACTTCTCGCTCGCTGAAGAAAACATGAATCAGCGATTTGGATTGTTCGGAAAACAGGCACTCAATGAACAGCTTTTGCTCCGCCGCGCATCCTTCTTCAAACGGCATTTTCGTGGCAACTTCCACGGCATCAATGGCCCTGGTGGGAGCCAGCAGGCCCCGATGTTTCTTTCCGGCCGCTTCCCGCGCGGCGGAAAAGATCACGGCATTTTCCGCCGCATTTCCCAGCTTTTCGTTGCGCTCTCGTGTCTTGGGCGCAGGCCTGCCTGCCACCTCACGAGCAAACGTAAGCGCTCCGGCGAGAAGGTCGCCCTCGATGATGCGATTAACGATGCCTAACTTCAGTGCCTCTTCCGCATTAATCGGATTGCCGCTCACGCACATCTCGACGGCTTTCGCCACGCCCGCAAGCCTCGGCAGACGTTGCGTGCCCGCCGCACCGGGAATCAGCCCGAGCTTCACTTCGGGTTGGCCGAACTGTGCGGTGGCGAGAGCGACGCGATAGTGTCCGGCCATCGCCAACTCCATCCCCCCGCCAAATGCGGTTCCGTGAATCGCGACAATCACGGGCTTAGCACTGTCCTCAATTTTCAAAAGCAACGGAAGCAAGCCCGCCCCGCGCGGCTTGCCCGACGTCATCTTTCCGAATTCCTTGATGTCCGCACCGGCGACGAACGTGCGCCCGCCGCCGATCAGCACCGCGGCTTTGACGCTTGCGTCGCGCGCGATCTGGTCCAGCGCCTCGGAGATTCCCTCGGGGACGCCGGGGCTCAGCGCGTTCACCGGCGGATTATTGATCGTGATAACGGCAACGCCGTCGTCGTTTGTTACGTGCACCAGATCGGTCATGAAAGGTCTCGTTTCTTGTGTGATTGTAGTCTACGCGCCTTTCGCGGAGACACCGCCGGAATCGATCACCATCGAGGCGATGCGCTCCCGATGAAACGTGGCGTCGCCGAACGCCGTCTCCGACGCCTTCGCCCGCCGGTAATAAAGGTGAAGATCGTTCTCCCACGTGAAGCCCATGCCACCGTGAATCTGGATGCCGCGGTTTCCAACGGTCCGGGCGGCATCGCTGCAGTACATCTTGGCGATGGAAACGGCGGTCGGCGCGTCCGGCAAGTTTTCCTCAAGCGCCCATCCGGCATAGTAGACCGCCGAACGAGAGCTCTCGGTCTCCAAGTACATGTCCGCGCACTGGTGCTGCACCGCTTGAAAGATTCCGATGGGTTTGCCGAACTGTTTTCGCGTCTTGGCATATTCGACAGTGACGTCAAGGGTCCGCTGCATACCGCCGACCAATTCGGCCGCCAGCGCGGCTGTGGCTATATCGAAAGCCCGAGCGAGGTTTGTGCCGGTGCCAAGCTCTTCCGCTGGAGTATTGTTGAATTCGACGACGTAAAGCTTTCGCGTCAGGTCCATTCCAGACATGGCGGAAATCTTGAGACCTCGAGCCTTGGAGTCCACCACGAAGATTCCGTTACGCGCGACAACGATCAGAAAATCGGCGACGGCCGCATCCGGCACAAACAATTTGAGCCCCGTGAGCTTTCCGTTGTTCGCATTGAGCAGGACATCCCGCGGGTTCCAGCTCGCGCCGGCTTCCAGGATGGCAACAGTCGAACGCGCCTCGCCTCTGCAAATCGGCGCCAGATATTCTTCCTTGTGTGCGGGCGTCCCCGCCGCATCCAAAACGGATCCGGCCAGAACCACCGTCGAGAAAAACGGCCCGGGCAATAGCGCGCGTCCCGCTTCTTCCATCAGCAGCATCAGTTCCACTTTGCCCAGGCCCACTCCACCATAAGCCTCCGGAAAAATAATCCCGGTATATCCCTGGTCGGTAAGTTTCGCCCAGAGCGTGGCGTCATAAGCAGTATCCGTTTCCATCAGACGCCGCATTTCCGCGCTTGGACACTCACCAGCGAAAAATTTCCGCGCGCTGTTCTTCAGGAATTCCTGGCTCTCCGTTAAACCGAATTGCATGGCGTGTCCTTTAGTAGCTTCTCGGCAGCCCCAGAACAAAATGTCCGATGATGTTTCGCTGCACTTCCGATGTCCCGGCTTCGATCGTATTTCCTCGCGTTCGCAGGTAGGCGTACGACCAGATTCCGTTGTCGATCGCCCGCGGATCGCCGGCCATCAATTGGCCGTACGCCCCCAGCAGCTCCTGCGCCAGTTGTTGGAGGCGCTGGTTGAGCTCGCTCCAGAAAATTTTCTGAATGGATCCCTCGGGGCCCGGTACACCCGTGGCCGTGATGCGGCTGAAAGCCCGCATCTGGTTGAAGCGCATGATTTCGATTTCCGCGCTGCACTGCGCCAACTTTTGGCGGATGAGCGGATCCTCGGCGGCTGGCCGCCCGTCGCGCTGGATGGTGCGCGAAAGTTCGATCAGGCGGGTGATGAATCGTTTGAAGATAAGGTGCAACCGGGCCCCGTAGGAACCCCGCTCGTACATCAGCGTGCTCATCGCCACGTTCCATCCGTCGTTCACTTTACCCAGGACATTTGCCGCGGGCACGCGCACATCGCGAAAGAACAGCTCGCTGAACTCCGACTCGCCGGTCATTTGCCGCAGCGGGCGAACTTCAACCCCGGGCGATTTCATATCCACCAGGATTACGGTGAGTCCTTTGTGTTTGGCGGCGGTCGCGTCGGTGCGAACCACCAGTTCGCACCAGTTGCCCAGCGTGCCATAGCTGGTCCACACCTTCTGGCCGTTCACGACATAGTGATCGCCGTCCAGCCGCGCTTCCGTTTGCAAGCCGGCAAGATCGGAACCCGCATTCGGCTCGGAGAAGCCCTGGCACCAGATCTCCTCGGCACTCAGGATTTTCGGAATGAAGCGCTTCTTTTGTGCTTCCGTTCCACAGGCGATGATGGTTGGTCCAATTAGACCCAGACCCAGCGAGTTGGCCATTGGTGGCGCGTCCACGCGCGCCATCTCTTCCCAGAACAGGGCTTGCTGCATCAGCGTGGCGCTGCGGCCCCCGTACTCTTTGGGCCATGAAACCGCTGCCCACCGGCCTTCCTGGAGTTTCCGTTGCCACGCGCGCAGATATGGAAACGACTCTTCAAGCGGCTTTTCGCGCCACTCGTTCCAATCTTTTGGAACGTTCGTGGCCAGCCACGCGCGGAGTTCATCTCGGAACGCCGATTCCTCGGCCGTTAAGTTTAAGTCCATGGAGGATGCTCCTTGCTCATCTGTTTCCTTGGGGCGCTCCAATTTATTCGTGGCCGCGCAGCAATTCCCGGTCCGGGTAACCGATTCAGACGGAACTCTTCCGTGTGATAAAGTCCGGGCGGATCGTATCCGCGCCGTGCCAATACTTTTTGCGGAGATCCTTTTTCAGAATTTTCCCAGTCCCCGTCTTTGGCAGACTGGCAACAAATTCAACGGACCGCGGGCACTTGTAATGCGCCAGGCGCGAACGGCAGAAATCGATGAGCTCCGATTCTGTGACGGCGGCATTCGGCTTCAGCACCACCAGGGCCTTCGGGACTTCGCCCCATTTCTCGTCGGGTACGGGAATCACCCCCGCCTCCAGCACCGCCGGGTGGGCAAGGATCGCCTTCTCGAGTTCGAGAGACGAGATATTCTCACCGCCGCTCACGATGATGTCTTTCTTGCGGTCGACAACCAGCAGGTAGCCGTCTTCGTTGACCGTCGCCATGTCTCCTGTGTGGAACCATCCCCCGCGCAGCGCCTCGGCGGATGCCTCCGGCTGTCGCCAGTAGCCCTCCATCACGCCATCCCCTCGCGCTACGATCTCACCGATGCTCAGCCCGTCGCGCGGCACGTCGTTGTCGTTCGCGTCCACCACGCGCAACTCCACGCCGGGGATCGCGTAACCCGTCATCGCTTGGCCCACGAAACGCTGTTCGCCTACCCAACCAAGCTCGGGTTTTATCGGTGAAAGCGAAAGAGCAGGCGAAGTTTCTGTCAGGCCATAGCCCGAATAACACTCGCAACCGAGTTTTTCCTCGACCTCGCGAATAAGAGTTGGAGAAGACGCCGCGCCGCCAATCACGATCCGCCGCAAGCTGCTCAAGTTGTACTTGGGGCGCTCCGGACAATTCACCAGCGCCGTAGCCATGATCGGAACCAGGCTGCAGGAATGAACGCCTTCCTTTTCGATCAGACGAAACACTTCCTTCGTTTCAAAGCGTTGCATCATCACGTGCTTGCCGCCGAGCAAGGTAAGGAAGTGGGCCACTCCCCAACCGTTCGCGTGGAAGAGCGGAATAGTGTGCAGTTCCACCGCACCGCTCTCGATTTGGAATCCCAGGCAGACGTGCACTGCGTGGAGATAAACATTTCTGTGCGTCAACATCACGCCCTTGGGATTGGCGCTCGTTCCACTGGTATAGAAAAGTTCGGCGAGCGCGTTTTCATCGATGGCGGCGATGTCGGCGCGATAGGGTGTGGCGTCGCGAAGAAGTTCATCGTAATTGCGCTCGGAGAGCCAGTTCGCTTCTGGTGCGCCATTGAGCTGGCAAATCATTTTTACCGAGGGAATATCCTTGTGAAAAGATTCGGCCAGGCCGAGCAACTGCTTTTCCACAAAGAGAATCGTTGCACCGGCGTCGTTCAGAATGTAAGCAAGCTCATTCGGGGCAAGCCGGATGTTCAATGGCAGCAGGACCGCGCCGGCTTCCAGAACTCCGTAGTAGGCTTCCAGCAGGCGGTGGCAATTCGTGCTGAGGAAAGCGACGCGGTCGCCGGGCTGCACTCCAGCTTGCCGTAGGGCTCCGGCAAGCCGCCGGGTGCGCTCTGCGAATTCCGCGTACGTAAAGCGATCCAGATTGCAGACCGCAGCGATTCTGCCCGGATATTGCTGCTCCGCGTAGCGAAGAAAGCGTAATGGGGTTAGGGGAATATTCATGGTTTAGCTCGCCCGCGTCAGGCGGATTGACCTCCATCGACAACAAGCGTGTGTCCGGTCACAAAATTCGAGGCATCAGAAGCGAGAAAAATCGCAGCACCCTTCAGATCATCCACTCCGCCAAAGCGGCCCGCAGGTATGCCCGCCAGCAGCATTTCTTTATTCCGCTCGATGATTTTTCCCGACATGTCGGTCGGGAACCAGCCCGGCGCGATGGCGTTTACCTGGATGTTGTGCATGCCCCACTTGCACGCCAGGTCCCTCGTGAAAATAATGACACCACCCTTGCTGGCGCTGTAGCCGATGGCGGAGAAACTTGGCGGCGAACCGCGCAACCCGGCGACGGAAGCAATGTTGATGATTTTCCCGCGGCGTTGCGCAATCATCACTTTGCCCACAACTTGGGAAAAAAGAAACGTTCCGGTCAAGTTGGTCTCGATGACTTTATTCCACTGCTCGAGTGTCATCGCCTCCACAGGCGCGCCCCAGGACGTGCCCGCATTGTTGACCAGAATGTCGATTCGCCCAAATCGCTGGACGGCCGCATCGGCCACCGCTTGAACGCTGGCGGGATCCTTGACGTCGCAGCCGAGCGCGAGCACTTCGACGCCCAGCTTCTGCAGTTCCTCCGCCGCTTGCACGCAGCGCTCCTTCTTGCGCGCACACAGCACCAGATTAGCGCCCATTTCGGCCAAGCCTTGCGCCATTTGCCGACCAAGCCCAACCGATCCCCCGGTAACGATGGCTACGCGTCCTGAAAGTTCAAAGAGTTTCTTGGCGTTCACCGGAGAATCCTCGACTGGGGTGCCGCAAAGTCGCTCAATCGTCGTCTCTATCTCTGTCGTCGGCATCGAAAGGCCGGAGATACTGGGCGGGCTTGAATTTTATGAATGCCGGGGCTACGGGCACATTGATGCCTGCCGGATTGGGGAAAATATTGAAGCTGGGGCCGAGAGCTTCCGCGTTGTTGTTGAGATCCGTCAGATCGAGTAAGCCCCATTTCCCAGTGTCCAACCGGCTGAGGAGGGCTTGCACCGCGGTAATCGTTTCCGCCGGCGTAAAAGCGCAATGGCCGGCGCGCGACACGAAAGTCTGCCGCAGAAATCGCTCGTTGCCTTTTTCGCGGACAACCTGACGGTAAGCCCGTTCGTTTTCAACCACCACTAGCCCGTCGCCGGTGGTGTGCATGGTCAGAACCGGAATATGAATTTCGCCGTTATAGGTGATGTTTTCCTGCAGGTACGCGGTGGCATGCGGGTCGGCGCCAATCCGCGCAGTCTCATTCAGCATCTTGAGGTCGGCATCGACATCCAAGCCGGCCTGCGCGTACAGAGCGCGAACTTCAGCGGCGTCAGCAGAGTGCTCCAGCTGTACGCGGTAATCCACACCGGTATTCCACGAAGGATTGCCCTGGGCACGGACTTCGAGCTCCGCGCGAAACGCAAACGCGAACGGAAAGTCCACCATGGAAGCCCAGAGAAATTGGTTGGCCTGCTGGTCGGCAAAATCCGTGGGAGCAGGCTCGGGAGAAAGGGGAGTAAACCAACCCGGCGTGTCACCCAGCGCGGCAACCAATGAGAGACGCGCCCTGCCCTGCGGCGTGCCGGCCGCAACTGCCAGCAGGCCTTCCGCGAGTTTCAGGTTGCCAACGGGATCGGCGATGTTTACAAGCTGCAGGCCGGGGGCTCCAAGCAAGGTTTTGAACGCGAAAGCCGAGTCGAGTGCTGTATTCCAGGTGGCGATCCCGCCGGAAAGCACGCCGCACATCGGGAGGGCGGCATCAAAACGATCCGGATAGCGCTGGATCAATCCAGCCGTAATCATTCCGCCGAGAGAATGGCCCCAGGCGATTGTTCGAGTGGGCTTGCCAACACTTTGCGTGAAGAGGTCAAGCACGGCGATCTGGTCCGGCAGAGCTTGCTGAAGAGCCCAACCGGTAGTGGCGTAGGAAGAGCCGGCAAGAGCAAACCCGCTCGCGAGCATGAAGAATCGCGTGGCCAGGTCTCCGACGTCCATTGCGGGATTCGGAGTGCCGGGGACCACATACCCGTGGCTGTAGAGAAAGAGCGTCCCGTTCCAGTTTGCGGGCACCTCGATTAGAAAAGTTGCGCCGTCCGGCAAGGTTCCTTTCTGAGTGACAACGCCTGGTTGTGCCGAGCCAGTCTCCGCAGCCGAAAGGATCAGGAGGGCCACTAACACGAAAAGGAATGTAGCTCGCTTGGTTTTCTGCCACATGATCGGAAACCTCCACAATGCAAATTTGAAACCGACTCTGGCGCGGAAAGTTGAAATTCCGGGCTTCGGCTCACAACCGGACGACGCGGATTTGCCGGCGGCATCCTGGAAGATGCCGCCATGCCCTGACTTCCCAGGGCTTAGAACGTGAATCGCGCTCCAAGCTGAATCTCACGTTTCGGAAAAGCAGCCGTGAACCCCAGCGGCGTGCTCGGCGAAACCACCGTCCCGTCGCTCAGTACCCGGCCGGGAGCTATCCCGTGCACGTTGAATGGCGGCGCAAACGCCGCGCCCACGATATTGTTCACGCTGGCATAGTTCGTATGGTTCGCAAGGTTGAACGCTTCCGCGGTGAATTGCAGGGAAGCCTTCTCGCCCACCTTGAAAGAGCGGGTGAGGCGCATGTCGAAGTCATAGTAGCTTGGGCCAACGCCGCTGTTGCGCGGTGCGCCCGGCGGGCGGTCGTTCGTGAAATGCCCGTCACCATTAATGTCCGCCCCGGCGAGAAGATTGAACGGATGCCCGCTGTTGTAATTGAACACCGGCGAGAGCTGGAATCCTCCCAGAATGCGCGACCTTTCCCACGGGCTTTCGATCACTCCTGCCACAACCACTTTGTGCCGCTGGTCAAAATCAGACAGCGACCGCTCGCAACTCAGGCAGGTTGCGTTAAATGGCGAATAGTCGCTATTGAAATCCGTCGCTTCGTCCATTGCCTTGCTATAGGTATAGTTCGCCATCACCGTGAAGTGATTCGAAAAGCGCCGTTTTAACTCAAAGAGGCCACCCTGATAAAGCGCGCTCGCCAACGAGCTATAAACATTGTTCTGCAGGATTGTGTGTGTGGGATCGGCAAAGCACTGCGCGGGATTGGCCGCGCAAACCGGCGCCCCCCAGTCCTGAAAAGGCAGGCCGTTCGTGGGGAGCCCATTCGCGCCTACGCCCGGTTGGCCGCAGGCCGCGACCCCCGCCGTCGGGCAGATAGGCGCGCCCGGCAACAGGTTGGTGTCAATCGCCACGGGCAGGTGAAGCGTATGGACGTAGATGTAGTTCGCCGAAAAGGTAAAACCCGCTCCCATTTCTCGCTCGAAGCCGAACGAAACCTGTTGCGACATCGGGCTTTTATAATTGGGCTGGCCCGCGAAGAGTACGGTTCCGGGTGGCAAGGGACCCGTGTTGGCAACGGTCAGGCCAAACTGCGCAATGTCCGCGGGTGTAATGCAGGCGAATTGGCCCGCGGCCGGCTTGCCGCAACCGATAATATTGTTCTGCAGGGGATTCGCCGGGTTGAAACCCTCCGCATACAGCGTCTGGAATATCTCCGCTGAACTGGTTACGGGGTGGGCGGGATTGCCGGTAGCCGCGCCCAGGATGCTGACAAGAGTGTTGGCGATGGTGCGCGTCCCGTTGACGTTGCCGAGCACCTGCACGACGCCTGGAATCTGCGCGTAAATCGGCGAATAAAAAATCCCATAGCCCCCGCGAATCACGGTTTTGTGGTCGTTCAGAGGATCCCAGGAGAACGATACGCGCGGGCCGAAATTCTTCTTGGGCGTATGTAATGGCCCGTACTGCGAATCCAACTCGTAACGCAGCCCGTAATTCAGGGTGAAGTTGGATCGCATCTGCCAGGAATCCTGCGCATACAGCGCCGTGAACGGGCGGGTTTGCACGTACTTTGGATTGCCGAACCCTTGCTCGTAGAATGCCGGCAGTCCCAGGCTCCAGGACTGCAGGGTGCTTATGCTCGATTCCGGTGCGGAGACGCCGCAAGCCGCGGGCGCCTCCAGACACAAGCTGACCAAAGCGCCTGGAAGCTCAAGAAATTCAAATCGTCCTGGAAAGAACGTCTGCGATGTCGTGTTGTTCTGGCGAATCAGTTCGCTGAAGCCCAGCTTGATCGAATGGTGCCCCCGGACGAGTGTCACATTGTCGGCAAATTCATAGCGCCGCCCGGTTGTTATACTCGGAAGAAAAATCCCCCGGCCGAAGAAACCGAAACCCTCCACGTCCAACCCCGGTCCGCCGGGATCGTTGGTGTTCACGTTAAATTGATAAATGTTCCACTGGATGCGGGCTTCGTTTGCCGTCGACGCGTTGAATTGATGGAACCACGAACCCTGCAATGTGCTGTCCCAGGCAAGTTCCGAAGTACCGCGGGAAAAGGCGGTTAACGCTTGCAGGTCGGGATCCTTTTCCGTGAGGTGATCGAAGCTATAGCGCAGGAACCCCTGATCGTTCTCGCCGAACCGGTGATCCAGACGCGCGGAAAAGTCGTTGGAGCGTATCGGAAACGGAAACAACCCGCCATTGGCCGCGAACTGATTAACAATATAGGGGTCCAGAATGGATTTGATCGGAGGAATAAAGGGATTGGGGCCCGCCGCGGGGTTTACCGTCAGCAGGCTGTTGAGTGCAAACGCGCAGGTGCTCGCTGGGAACATCACCCCGGGAAGGGCGGACAGGCACGGATAAGATTTCGTAGTTCCTTGCGCCGCCAGTTGGCCGATGATGCTTTGCTGTGTAACCGTGGGAGCAAAAATGTTGCTGTTCGTCAGCAGCGGCACGGAATCCTGCGCATCCGAACGCAGCCCTTCGTAAGCGAGGTAGAGAAACGTCTTGTCTTTCCGGATGGGGAATCCCACGTTTCCGCCGAATTGCTGGCGATTGAGGCTATCCTTAATTGGCGTGCCCTGCGCGGTCAGCGAAAATGGTTGACCCGGCACCAATGCTTGGGTGAAGGCAAACGGATCGCGCGCATCCATGGCGTCATTTCGGAAATACCCGAACAGGTTCCCATGCAAATCGTTGCTGCCAGACTTCGATACAATATTGATCGTGGCGCCGCTCGCTCCCCCCAGTTCGGCACCGTAGTTGCTTCGATTAATCTGGAACTCCTGCACCGCATCCTGACTCAGGTTCAGCCGCACGCCTCCGGCATCGTCGTTGGCTTCTCCCCCGTCAACCGTTACGCTGTTCCCCCGGCCATTGCTGCCATAGAACGAAAGCCCGCTCTGCGGCGTCTGTTTCACGCGGAAATCGGCATTGTCCGCAATCGTGTTCGAATTGCTCACGCCTGGGGCCAACAGGGTAAAAGTGAGATAGTCACGGCGCGCGATCGGCAGGTCGGCGATATATTGTTGAACCAGCGTATCCGCCTGGCTGCCCCTGGCAGTTTCAACCGTCGGCAACTCGCCCGTTACTTCAATTTGGGCCGTCCCGGTCGCCAACTTCATGTGAAAATCCAATATGAGCGTTTGCCCGACGTTCAATATCACGTTCCGATGAGTTTCCGTCTGAAAACCGGAGACTTGCACGGTCACGCTGTAAGCTGAAGGCGGCAGCCCAGTCACCTGGAACTCTCCGTCACTCCCCGTCACCGCTGTCCGGCGAATCCCTTTCTCCGCATCCTCAATCACTACTGTGGCCTTCGGCACCGTGCCGCCGGCGGGATCCGTCACCGTGCCTCTTACCTCACCCGAAGTTCCGGTGCCTTGTGCAAGCACCGCGGGATTCGCGGGGAATAATAACGCCGACAACACCAAAGCGCCGGCGAGCAAGGTTGACCTCATAGATCCTCCTTGTAAATCGAAAACATCACCGAAGTTCTTGAATTGGGACCGATTACCCTCTGTCCTCACCCCATTCAACTGATCACAAATGCTTCATCTGGGTCCGATGCCGTTTTCCCCAAGCTTCGCAATTCGCACTAAATTGTTGCGGCAGGCCTTACGTCATCCTTCAGGTACTTATGGACCCACTTCCCCTCGACACTTGCATGCAAAATTATGATAGTGCGTATCACATAATATTTACTAACGTCAAGGCGAATTAACGATTCATCTTTCGAATCGGCGTGAGTGCTCTGCGATCCATATGAAATTGTGGAATTGGGGAGGAATTACGAAGGGGCACGGCGGGCCTCGCGAAAATTCGTGGCCAATTTCTCGTTTAGAGATTGTCTAACGGGGAACCAGCACGATCCGCCCGCGAACTTTACCCTTCCGCACTTCATCCAGGACTTCGTTCACCTTCGCCAAGGGGCGGGTGGCGATCTCGCAGCGAACCTTCCCGGCTGCCGCCATAGCCAGCAGTTCGCGCATATCCTGCCGCGTGCCGACCGACGAGGCTTGGATGTGAACCTCGGACGCCGCCATCTGGATGGGTTGAAAGCAAATGGACTCGGCGGGCAACCCAACTACAAGAAGAATCCCGCCCGGCCTGATACAGGGAAGGGCCGTATCATAAGCCGCTTTCGCGGCGGAGGTCACGATCGCCGCATGGACGCCACCGATTCCTCGCAGCTTCTTCACAACATTTGCCTTCGCCGAGTTCGCAGTAAGCGAGGCACCCAAGCCTCGGGCTTGTTCAAGTTTTTCATCAGACACATCGATCGCACTGACGACCGCGCCCAGTCCCAGCCCGATCTGCACCGCCAGATGGCCCAGTCCGCCGACACCGAAGACCGCCAACCGCTGGCCTGGCTGGATTCCGGCGTGATTGAGAGCGCGATATACCGTTACACCTGCGCACAACAGTGGCGCGGCGTCGATGCAGGATAGCCCTTCCGGTATCTTCAGTGCATGACTCGCAGGAGCTTTTACGAACTCGGCATAGCCGCCATCCACCGTTACTCCGGTGATCTGTTGTTTCCTGCAGAGATTCTCATTGCCCTCGCGGCAGAACTCGCACTCCCCACAGGTCCAATGCACCCACGGAACGCCAACGCGATCTCCAATAGCCAAGTTCTGGACGGCCGCGCCCTTTTCCACCACGCGGCCCGCGATTTCGTGCCCAAGGATCAGCGGTTTCTTGGTGATCGGAACGATTTGCTGCCAATCGCCGTCGGCCACATGCAAATCCGAATGGCACACGCCGCAGGCTTCCACCTCGATCAGGACTTCGTGGGCGCCGGGCTTGGGCCGAGCGACCTCTTCGATGCTCAAGGGTTGCTTGAATTCGTGCAGGATGGCGGCTTTCATCGCGTCCACCTCGGATGACACCGGATTCGCAATTCAGCTCTCGAAGTAATAAAGATGGAATTCTTGAACTCTTGAGACGGATCCAATCCCCCGCTAAGGCCGGGCACCGCGCAGGAAGAATTCGACCGCATTTCTTACGCGCTCGGTGAGTTTGTGCGGTCCGGTCAGATCCACTGCCCATTGGCGCACCACCGTATTGAATAGGCCTTCCATGAACTCGGCCAGGTGAACGACGGGAAAATCCTGTGTGATTTCCCTGTTTTTTTGTCCCTCCGCAATAATCTCGCGCAGCAGGCTCACCGTTGCCGCTTCCGCTCCGCGCAATTCCGGCGAACGAACAGGGTCCATCGCGCCGGCTAGAATCACCGCCTGCCACAACGGACGTCCTACTTCGGTCACATTTCCCAGAGTCTCGTAAAACCGGCGCAAGCGTTGTTCCGTCGTTGCCTTTATGGAAAGTTCCGCTTTCAGGCTTTCGGCCTGGCGGGCAAACGCGCGCCGCCCCACTTCGCGCAATACCGCGTCTTTACTGGGGAAATACCGGAAAAATGTGGGTTGGCTGATCTCCAACGTGTGGACGATGTCGTCGATTCGCGTGTTTTCATAGCCGCGCCTGCGAAAAAGATGCAAGGCCGTTTCGACGATCTGCTCTCGCAAGCGCGCTTTCTTACGCTCGCGCAGCCCGGCGATTGGTTCTGTCCCGCCGGCGGGATGCCCGTACCGCTTTTTTGTGGCCTTGCGTTCGCTGGCCCTCCGGGGAGCTGCCGGTCGCCTTCCGGCAGTCTTTGCACGGCGCATAATTTTGTTTCCTCCGGAGTGGTGCACCGCCAGTCGCGCGGTCTATATTTCGATAGTCGCCCTAACATTATAGTGACTAATGTAAACTTGCAAGCCTCTCGCTACCAGCCCTTGCGTCGCGCCGGCTGTGATTGCAGCTGAGCGAAGGGTTCCCGCCGGGAACCGCCCACAAGGACACTCCCGGCCTGCCCATGTATAATTTTTGCGATGAACTTTTTTCCGGTTCAATGCTTCGTGATAAGCCCCTGCAGCGCGAGCCTGACAGCGGGTGCACTCCGTGTCTGATCGTCGCTACCGGGTGCTTTATGTCTGTGGCCACCCCGTGCAATACATGTCGCCGCTCCTGCACAGAATGGCGCAGCATCCGCAACTCGATGTAAGCACTGTCTACTGCCGGTTGCGCGGTGCTAAAGAGGGAGTTGACCCCGAATTTGGCGCAAAAATTCAATGGGATATTCCCCTTCTGGATGGCTACACCTGGGTCGAAATCCCCAACAAAGGCACAGATTCCGAGGGGTTTTGGGGGCTTTATAATCCGGGCCTTTGGAAATTTGTCCGCGAAGGAAATTTCGATGCTGTCTTTTGCCACACCGGCTACATCCGCGCCTCTTTTTGGATCACCTATCTCGCCAGCAAACTTTCTCGCTCCGCTTTTCTTTTCGGGACGGATGCAACCACATTAACGCCGCTCGACCGGCGCATGTGGAAGCGCTCCGTGAAACGCTTCTTCTGGCCTTTCCTTTACCGGTTCGCAAGCCAGGCCATAGCTCCGTCCACGGGAACCAGGGAACTTCTCCGTTCTCTCGGGCTCCCCGAAGACCGCATCGTCCTGATTCCCTACGTTGTCGACAACGATTGGTGGCAAGCCCGATCGGCAGAAGTGGATCGCAACTCCGTCCGCGCCTCCTGGGGAGCTGGCCCGGACACAGGGGTGGTTTTGTTTTGCGCGAAATTGCAACCCTGGAAACGTCCACTGGACCTGATTCAGGCGTTTGGAAAGGCCAATGTCTCGAATTCGCTGCTGCTCCTCGCGGGCGAGGGCCCTCTTAAGGAAGAATTGCAGGCGGAGACAGCACGTTTGGGGATCTCCGATCGAGTGCGCTTCCTCGGCTTCGTAAATCAGACTCAATTGCCCGCGCTCTATACAGCCGCCGACGTAATGGTGCTGCCCTCGGAGTACGACGCGTTCGGAGTCGTCGTAAACGAATCCATGCTCTGCGGTTGCCCGGTGATCGCCAGCAGCAGCGTGGGCGCCGGCCGCGATTTGATCGCCCCCGTGGATCCATCCTTCATATTTCCTTGTGGGGACGTCAGCACCCTGGGCACCCTATTGCGGCGCGTACTCTCGGACCGGTCCCATTTGGTTAAGTTTCAAACGGCCGCCGGCGAACGAATGAAAACCTGGTCGCCGCGGGAATACATTGCCGCCACGCTCGAGGCCGTCGAACGAGCTGTGAATCGCATACGGCCAACTCGCTAACCGCCCTCCCCACACCCTCCTTGCCATTCCCGTGGCTTCATTAAAAGTGTGCTAAAATTCAGGGGTTCCGGAAAAGGATGGCTCGCGGTTGGGTTGGACTTTTCGCGGCACATTGTCGGTCTCCGCACAGGGCGACCCCGCAATGCAGGTTGAATGAGCCACGCGTGCATTCCTTGCCAGTGGCGGGGGCCATTAATCCAAATTCAGCTGACCGCCTGGCGGTCGCGAGCGATAAAGAGGATTTGTCATGTCTGGGCATTCAAAATGGGCAACAATCAAGCACAAGAAAGCGGCCACTGACGCCAAGCGCGGTCGCGTTTTCACTCGCATCATTCGAGAAATCAGCATCGCCGCTCGCATCGGCGGTGGCGATCCGAACTCCAATCCCCGCTTACGCACGGCCATCCTCGCGGGCAAAAACGAAAATATGCCGAACGAAAACATCGAGCGCGCCATCCTCCGCGGCACCGGCCAACTCGAGGGCGAGCAATACGAAGAAGCTATGTTTGAAGGTTACGGGCCCGGCGGCGTGGGCTTGCTGATTCAGGTGGTCACCACGAATCGCAATCGCATCGTTGGCGAATTTCGCCATCTGATGACGAAAAACGGCGGCAACATGGCCGAGGCCGGCGCCGTGGGTTGGATGTTCCATCGCAAAGGCGAACTCACTGTTCCGAAGGAAGCGGCCTCCGAAGAAAAACTGCTCGACCTGGTTCTGGAAGCCGGCGCGGAAGATATGAAGGACGACGGCTCCGCCTGGTACATCGTTACCCCGCCCGAATCCCTTGAGACTGTGAAAGAAGCGCTCGCCAAGGCAGGCGTCACTCCGGCGTCGGCGGAAATCGGCATGGTTCCTCAAAATTACATTAAACTGACCGGCGCGCAGGCCACGCAGATGTTGCGCCTGGTGGAAGCCCTTGAAGAGCACGACGACGTGCAGCACGTTTACGCCAACTTCGACATTGACGAATCCGAAATCCAGGCCGCCGTCGGCGCGAATTAGTTCAGATTTACCAGTCGCAGTTTTTTCAAGAGGCCACCGGGATATCCCAGGTGGCCTCTTCGCTTGGCGCTCACTCGCGGCCATAATCATTTGGCCAACGTGATTCCTTGCCGTAAACTATCCGGGATGCCCGTTTCAACCAGCCACTCCGAACCCCCGATTCTTCGCCGCATCCTTGGCGTCGATCCCGCGGCATCCGGGCCCACTGGCTACGGCGTCATCGAAACGGATGGGCGCAAATTTCGCGTATTGCGCTACGGCGCGCTCCGCATTCCCCCCAAACGGCAAAAATCCTCCGCTGGCGCGTGCCTGCACGATGTCCACGCCCTGCTGTGCCAATTAATCGATGAATTTCATCCTAACGTTATGGCAGTGGAGTCCGTATTCACCGCACTAAATATGCGCACCGCACTGCGCCTCGCGGAGGTACGCGGCGTCGTCCTGCTGGCCGCCGAACAGCACGGCATTGAGGTTCGAAGTTATTCACCGCGCGAAGTGAAAGCCTGCGTTGCGGGCTACGGCCACGCCGACAAAAAGCAGATGCAACTCATGGTGCGCGCTTTCCTCAAAATGGACGAAACGCCCGAGCCCTCCGACGCCGCCGACGCGCTCGCCGTCGCTCTCTGCCATCTTCAGGGTGAACAGTTCGCGCGTCGCTACGGGCTTTCCGGCGATCCTCGCTCCAGGCGCTCGCTGAAAACAGTGGCCTCTGTGGCCACTGCCGCGTCGCGTTCGCGGTCCGCCGCGCGAATCTCCAGCCCGCAGCCAACACGATGAGCGTTTTTTCTCGCCGCCTCTGCCTTCTTTTCTTTTGCGCCGCGCCTTTTTGCCTTGCTTTGGCAGCCGGCCCCGCCGGCAATTGGTTTACCTACCGCCGCATCTTCAAATCCAGCGTCCCGGAATTTATCGAGATTCGCATCCAGGAAAATTCAGCCGCAGCCACATACGAAATTCGCCAGTTGGACGAGGACGCCGGCGCCACTTCATTCGAAATTGGTCCCGCACTCCGAAGCAAAATCTTCCAACTCTCAGCCGAACTCCACCACTTCAAGGGACTGGACCTGGACGTCCACCGCAAGATCGCAAACCTCGGCGAAAAAACCTTTCGCTGGGAATCGGGCGCGGAGTCCAGCGAAGTCAAATTCAATTACACGCTGAACTCCGCCGCCGCCCAACTCCTCCAGATTTGTGAGGGGCTGGCCCGCCAGCAGGAACTGATCGAACTCCTGCAGCGCCGCATCAAGTACGACCGCCTCGGCGTCAACGACGCCCTGTTGCAATTTGAGAATGACTTCAGCAAAGGCGCGCTCCCCGAACCCGAGCGAGCCTTACCCCTCCTCGACCAGATCGCCAACGACCCCCGCTTCGTCGAAATCGCCCGCCAGCGCAGCCGCGCCCTCGCCGAACGCATCCGCCACCAATAATCACGCTCCACTCACCGGGCCTTCGGGGAATTCCAGTTTCCGTCGTCGACTATGGTTTATTGTAGATTCGCCTGACCTTCATTTTTGACCCCTTTGCACATCGCTGAAAATTAAGTGCTTAGATGAAATTGAACGTGGAGACTATCGTGCAGGTAAATCGGACAACAACGTCAATCTGAATCTCTTACCGAAAAAGGGGTGGCTGTCAGATTGATGTCTTACGCCATGCTTTCCTATTTAACGCAGTTCGAGTGGCACGGCGTGTAATCGGTCGGAACACGTAGACTCTTCAACAATTCAGGTATTTTTGACATTCAATGGAGGGGTAATGCGTCCTAAGAGTGGATTGAACCATTTGTTTCTGTGGGTGGCCCTTGTTGCCCTATTTGCTGGTACAAGCCTGGTGTTGGCACCGGTTGCGACAGCTCAGATTGGCATTTCATCGGGCACAATTCAGGGCACGATTCTGGATCCTAAAGGAGCGACTGTTCCTTCAGCTAAAGTAACGATCAGAAGTAAGGCCACGGGTGCTGCATTTACCGCGGATGTAACTTCGGCGGGGAGTTACACCTCCGGCCCGCTTGCTCCCGGAGACTATCTTGTGCGCGTGGAGGCCTCAGGCTTTAAAACCGTAGAACTCCCTGTCACCGTGCTGACGGGTACGGCTTCCTCTGGAAACTTAACGTTGGAAATTGGCGCTGGTTCAACAGTGGTTGAGGTCGCTGCAACGACTATCGCTGTCAATGCCGACCAGGCGACAATTCAGGGCGTCATCACGCAAGACCAGATTGAGAATCTCCCGATCAACGGGCGCAACTTCCTGGATTTGGCTCAATTGGAGCCCGGCGTTCAGATTCAGGATGGGGGCGACTTTGACCCTACTAAGAAAGGTTTTTCTTCGATCTCCTTCGGTGGACGTTTTGGCCGGACTGCTCGTATCGAAGTCGATGGTTTGGATATCTCGGATGAAACGGTCGGCACTACCACGCAAAACGTACCAGTAAACTCGATCCAAGAGTTCCAGGTCAGTCAATCGAACCTCGACCTCGCCACGGAACTTACCTCATCCGGAACCGTGAATATCACCACCAAATCCGGCAGCAACGTAGTTCACGGTGATGGGTTCTTTAACTACCGGAGTGACGGCACGAGCGCAGCAATCGGCAATCCCCCGGCCAGTTTCAATCGGAAGCAGTACGGCGTTGACTTGGGCGGACCAATTTTTAAGGACAAGCTGTTCGCCTTCGGTTCGTGGGAACGCACCACCCAGGATTTGCTGGCCTCGGTCACGCCAACTGCCCCGCTGGACATCAATACGGGCAGCTTCAACGCGCCCTTCCACGACCAGCAGTATCTAGGTCGTCTGGACTACAACATCACCCATTCGATTCGTGCCTTCTTCAAGTTCGGCTACGAGCAGAACATCGACACAGCCTCATTTATTCCTAACACGTTTTCTCCTTTCTCAAACGTGGACAACACTCCAACCTACGCGGGCGGTGTTGATTTCAATACCGGATCATGGACCCATAGCTTCCGCGTGGGCTATCTCAAATTCCGCAACGGAATCGTTGACGCCGTTAACGGCTCGGGAATTTATGACCCTGTCCCGCAATTGACTTATGTTATTGGGAATGTGTCTACGGCCTGCACTCTTTCTGGCAATCTGTTTTGCTCCGGCCCCAATATCCTTGCGCCACAGAAGACGTTCCAATCAAACAAGCAATTCAAATATGACGGCAGCAAGACTTGGGGCAAACACAGCATCCGCTATGGAATCGGCGTGAACCGCATCCTTGGCGGAGGATTTGCTAACTTCTTCGGCATTGCTCCGGCTGTCCGTGCGGCAGTCAACGCAAACACCGAGGCATTCGCTGCAGCTAGCCCAGTCGCTCCGGGCGGAACCTCAAATCCGTTGAATTGGCCGGTTCACCGTATTGACGTGGGCAACGGAGAGGGGTGCTTCACCGAAATCCCCGAATTCGGCGCTCCTTGCGGTGGCCAGTTTGACACCCGATTCCAGTGGTATTTGGGTGACAACTGGAAGATGAAGTCCAACCTTACTGTCTCCTATGGTATCCGCTATAACCGCGACACAGGCCGTAGCGACTCCGATTTGCCAGCCGTGCCTGCTCTAAACGCGTTCGAGCCCGGCCTCGGCAATCCAGTTCATCAACCGAATAACAATTACGGCGGCTCCATCGGTGTGGCGTGGGATCCCTGGAAAAACGGAAAGACAGTCATCCGCGCTGGCGCAGGCATTTACTATGAAAACGGGGTATTCAACAACGTCCTGTTCGACCGTCCCGGCAGACTGCCTACGGGGCTCTTCAACCAGGTCCAGGAAGCCTGCACTCAAGGTGGTATCACCCTTCCAGGTGGAACCGTCGTAACCACGATTGATGGCTTAAGCATCCCGAATCAAATCTGCGGCGATCAGGCCGCTGTCGGAGCAACCCTTACTGGTACAAGCGGTCCTGTCCCTGTAGCCACTGCGATTGCCGATTTGCAAAAGCAATATCAAGCTGCAACGGCCGCTGCCGGACCACAGGCCAATGGCGCTTACTTCGGCAATGCCTTGACGACCGCGAACACTGGCTCGATGTTTGATCCAAACTACCGTTCACCTTATTCCGCCCAGATGAATGTTGGCTTCCAACGAGAGTTGCACCCAGGTACCGTCCTAAGTGTCGACTATGTACGGAACGTTGGTTTGCACACCCTTCTTGGCATCGACCACAACCATACGGGTGACGCTCGATTCCTCGACGTACCCACAGCCACTAACGCGATTATCCAAACGAACCAATTCTTGGGATGCGGAGCCTCTGCATCTGCTGCGGCAATCAATTGTGCGATTGGCAAGGGCGCAACGATTGGCGACTACTCCAACGATACTTCTGTGAGCATCGGCGGTGGTCTCAATGCAACTGGCGCCTTCCCGGTTGGTCCTGGAGCAGTCGCATTTGCAGGAAAGAACCCCAACTTCGGCCAGGTTCTGATGCTTGAGCCTGTCGGCCGGACCGTTTACAACGCGCTGGACGTTGTGCTGCGCTCGGATATCAAGAGCCCCGTAAAGGGCATCCGCCACCTCAACACCCAAGTTTCCTACGCGTTGTCCCGATTGAACAGCCAGGCGCAGGACGTCGACTTTATCAATAATGCGCTGGACTTCAACAACCCGAGCCAGTTTATCGGGCCGGGCAGCCTGGACCGCACCAACCAATTCTCGGCTGGCGTAGTTATGGAACTACCCGCCGGAATTCGCTTGAACTTCATCACCCATTTCTACACGGCGTTGCCGCAAACACTTACGTTTAACGCTGCGGGAAACACCGAGGATATTTTCCAATACGACACGACCGGGGACGGACAAGTCGGCATTGCACCGGTTCCGGGATCAAACGTCGGTTCATTTGGGCGGGATATCAAAGCCGATGGCTTGAACAACTTCCTGCAAACGTACAGCACTAAATATGGCAACCAGTTGACCCCTGCTGGCCAGGCTCTTGTCTCGGCGGGCCTGTTCACATCCACCCAGCTTCAACAATTGTGCGCCATCACTCCATCGTTGAACCCAATTAACAACTGCGCATCAGCTTACCCTGGGCTTCAAATCCAGCCTGCTCCGGCAGGTCAGTTGGGTAACTCCAACTTCTTCACCTTTGACCTGCGGCTCGGTTGGTCCATCAAGCCAATCCGCAAGTGGGAGCGGTTGGCCATCGAACCTCAGGTAGCTTTCTACAACCTCTTCAACCACTCCAACTTTAACGGACCGTCTCAACTCTTGAGCGGCGTCCTGGACGGCACGAGTGGTTCCGTGAATGGCACCACCTTTGCCAACCGTTCAACTAACCTGCAAACCGGCCTCGGCTCCGGCGTGTTCGCCATTGGCGCTCCGCGCTCGATCGAGTTCGGTGCCAAGGTTAGTTTCTAACTATCCCAATTTTTCACCTTAACCTGGACGGGGAGTTTCATCTCCCCGTCCTTTTTCTCTTCTAAGAAGCTTTTTTGTTCCGCCCTAATGTTTCTTGCACGGAGGTGAATATGCGGAAACTTCTGCCGGTTCTGCCCCTTCTGCTGTTACTCCCAATAAATGGATCGCCTGCCCCCGGTCAAGGCCGCCCCATCCCTCCCGGTGTTCTCAAAGCGGACAAAGTTATGGATGCCCATTCACAGGACGACCCTCCCACACTGACTGCAAGATCTCCTCGCGCCGCACAACTTCGCTCTGAATCCGAGGAGCTTGCAAAGCTGGCGGCGGCCATCCCCCCACAGGTAGTTCAGGTCACCCAAGGCCAATTGCCTAAAAGTCTTGGCGATCAGCTAAAACGCATCGAGAATCTCTCCAAGCACCTCAGAAACGAGATTTATCCTTAAACGGCTTATGAGGCCCCGGAAACCGATTTTCTCATGCAAGATTTCGCTTCGCAGGGGCTCTCCTGCCTTCATTTTCTTAAAAGTGTCAATTCGCCTCTTTGACACTCTCCCGGCCAGCATGCGCGCCCTCGCCGCGTTGTCCCCCATCAGAACTCAAGACTCCTAAGCTCTCTGACCCGCCCACCTTACAATTCTTGGTATTCCATCTACGTCTGAACATAGTCAAGGGCATTTCTTCCAGCCATCAAACTGCCCGGGTTCGAAGCAAGCCATTGAATCCACAAGCTATCGAAAAATTGTTTTACGCGCGTTTGTTTGGCAAACAGCGTGCTTTTGGGCTCCTTTGTTTCTAGGCCTCGGTTGTCCGGAATGTTCCTTTCTGTTGCGGCTCTTTTCATGTGCCTGTTAGTCCGCGCGCACTGGCTTAACAGCGTATTGCAAATATCCGCAACTCTGGGTCCCCGGGTTACATCGGAGTGGTGAGTGTAACTCGATCCAAGCGAGTGGGTCCTTAGAGGAGGAATTGAAGATGAGGAACTACTTGGGCCACGTATGTTTGCTGATCTGTACGCTTTTGTTTTTTCCCGTATCTGGTTCGTGGGCGCAGTCCATCGTCACGGGAGGCATTGCGGGGACAGTTACAGATGCTACGGGTGCGGTAGTCGGAGATGCGAAGCTAACTCTTAAGAGCAGCGATACCGGCCAGACGTTTAACTACTCGTCAGGTGTTGGTGGTGAATATGTATTTTCGCTCCTCAAGCCCGGTGGATACATCCTCTCTGTAGTCAAAGATGGCTTCAAAACTTCGACACGGCCCGTGACTGTAGTGTTGGGAACGACGGTGACCGTCAACGTGCCCTTGGAGGTTGGCTCCGCTTCCACAACCGTGGAAGTTTCCGTGGAACAGGCGCAGCTCCAAACGGAAAACGCCAACATTTCCACGAACTTTGAGACCAAGCAAATCCAGGAAATCCCGAATCCTGGCGGAGACGTGACCTATATCGCGCAAACCGCGCCTGGCGTCACGATGAGCAATTCCGCCGGCGGCGGCTTCGGCAACTTCAGCACGTTTGGCTTGCCGGGAACTTCGAACCTTTTCACCATCAATGGCAACGACTACAACGACCCCTTCCTGAACCTGAACAACACCGGGTCCAGCAACTTGCTGCTCGGTGGCAATGAACTCCAGGAAGTCTCCGTCGTGAATAACGCTTACACCGGTGAATACGGTCGCCAGGCCGCTTCCCAAATCGACTACACAACCAAGTCCGGCTCCAACAGTTTCCATGGCAACGCCGTTTACAATTGGACGGGCCGCTACTTGAATGCCAACGATCCTCTTCTCAATGCCGCGGGCCAGCCGCGCCCATTCGAAAACAACAATCAATGGGCCGCTTCCTTCGGTGGACCTGTCATCAAAGACAAGCTCTTCTTCTTCGTGAACACCGAGGGCATTCGTTACATTTTCGGCTCAGTCAAACCGGTAACCACCCCGACCTTAGCCTTTGAAAACTTTACGCTGGGCAATATAGCCGCCGCCGGCGCTCCGACCATCGCGTTTTACCAGAACATGTTTAAGCTGTATAACGCGGCGCCGGGGATCAATACGGCGGTGCCAAACGCCAACAGTTGCTCCACCAACGGACTTCCAGCGGCGGGACTTCTCGCCGCCGACCAATGCACCCAGTCCTGGACGGAAAGCTCCCCCTCGGGAAATAAAGAGTGGCTGCTCTCGGCCAGAATCGATTATTCCTTCAGCGACAATGACAAAGTATTCGGCCGGATGAAGTTTGATCGCGGCACGCAGCCGACCTACACCGATGTCATCAACCCCGCGTTTGACACATTCAGCGTCCAGCCTCAAAACGAAGGCCAGTTGAACTACACGCACGTCTTTAATCCCACGGTCGTGAATAATTTCATCGGCTCCGTGCTGTGGTATTCGGCGATTTTTGGCTCCGTAACCCCGTCGTCTCCCGCGCTCGCCCTCTTCCCCGGTAACCTGGCCCTCTCTGACGGCTCTTTATCGAACCTCGGTTTCGGCTCGGGGAATGGCGGGTATGCCAGCGGCTTCCTCTTCCCACAAGGCCGCAACGTGACGCAGTGGGGATTGGTGGATGACCTCTCCGTCAACCGGGGGAATCATTCCTTCAAAATGGGCTTGAATTGGCGGCGGGATGACATTAGCGATCACACTGCGTCTTCGGTAGCTGTTTTCCCGGCAGTGAACACGACACTGCTCGGGCTGGCCAACGACACGCTCACTGGCGGTTCTGGGAACTTTACGAACTTTAACTTTGCGATCAGCCCTGTCCAGCCCGTCGCATTCTACAGCGTGGGTTTTTATTTCCAGGACGAATTCCGGGTGACTCCAAAATTAAAGCTGACCTTGGCCCTGCGGGCCGACCGCAATTCCGGCGGCGTCTGCCAGCACAATTGCGCCTCGCTTCCCATTGACCCCTTCACCCAGTTAATTCACGGAGCAAACGTTCCCTACAACCAGTCGTTCCAGACAGGACTGAAAACGATTATTCCCGGTAACGAACTGGTTGCCTTTCAACCGCGGTTCGGATTGGCTTGGACCCCCTGGGGAGACAAGACCGTGATTCGCACCGGCGTCGGCTTATTTGCCGATCTCTATCCGGGCACCGTTTTGAGCCCCATTGACACAAACTTCCCTCAAGTGAACCTCTGGAACGTTCCGGGCGGAAACCTGGCTTGGGACCTGAATTCTCCGGCAACAACTGCATTCCCGAATAGCGGTGTGTCGACCGTCCAACAGTGCAACACTGCCTTCAACAGCAACTTTTTTGCCGGTGGCAGTTTGACCTCGTTTCTGGCGACTCCGGGTCTTCCCGCGGGCTGCGCCACTACGCCGACGCTGAACGACGTGAGCCGCAACCTTCAAAATCCAAAGTACGTGGAATGGAACCTGGAAGTTCAACGCATGCTGACTCCGCACACCATTTTGATGGTGAACTACGTGGGCAACCGCGGCTTTTCCGAGTTGTTTTACGACGACTACGGCAACGGTTTCGCGGGACCCGGACAGATCGGATTCGGAGTGCTCCCTCTTGCGCCGACGGATCCTCGTGTAGGCCGCGTAAATTTCCTCCAAAGCGGGGCTGTCTCCAACTACAACGGGATGACCATCTCTCTTGAGGAGCATAATTGGCATGGTTTGAGCGGCCGCTTTAACTACACCTACTCGCACGCATTTGACGAAACCTCAAACGGTGGAGTCTCGCCGTGGAGCATCTTCTACAGCGTCTTGGGCCAGATCAGTCCGAATAATCTGCGGGCTAACTACGCCTCCGCCGACTATGACGCTCGCCATCAGATCAGCGGCAGCTATATCTATGCATTGCCATTCAAGAGCACCGACCGCCTCAAAAATATGGCCATTGGTGGCTGGCAACTCTCAGGCACTTTGTTCTACCGCACGGGCTTCCCGTTCAGTGTTGATGACACTGCAACAGTCACAGGCCTAACCGGTCAAAATCTAGGCGGCGCCACGAACCCTGGTGCCGCGATCCTCTTGCAGCCCATGTTCTCCAGGAGGAACTTTTCCGACGGGGGCGCTTGCGTTGCGGCTCCCTGCTTCGGCATCCTAGCTGGTCCAAATCCGACCCTCCCTGGCCAGGCGGCCGTAAACCCAGGGGCGCCTTACCAGTTTCAAAACCCATTTTCCACAAACAACTTTACTGGTGCGGTCGGCCGCAATGGCTTCACCGGCCCGGGATACCTCGGCGGTGACATGAGCATCCGCAAGAACTTCACAATTACCGAGCGCGTTGTCTTCCAGTTGGGGCTGAACGCCTACAATTGGTTCAACCACGCGAATTATGGGACGCCGTATGCTCAAACGAACTTTGGACCTTCGAATTTCGGGAGGACCATCTTCACGGAAGCGCCGCCGACCTCTCCTTACGGTGCGTTCGCTTCTGCAGCGACCGATATGAGAATGGCCCAGATTACGGCCAAGCTCAATTTCTAACTCACTCCGCGAAAACGCGGAGAAAGAGGGCGGCCAATCAGCCGCCCTCTTTTTTTGCGCCCAAAGCCTCTCAGGAGCGCGATCCGGCTCCCTGTGCAAACGGTGCCTCGTCGCGAGAATTCGAATGGGAAACTACTGCGGCTTGGATTCTCCGGAAGAGGCCGAGCCTTGTTTGGCAATTTCCTGAGCAACCTGTTGGCGCATCTGGGCAGCGCGTGAACCTGCAGGCGAGTCGGGATCCAGCTTGATGTAAGCATCCAGATCACCCAGCAACCCCTCATAGTTCTTCTGCCGCATGTGGATATTTGCCAGCAGGCGATAAACGATGGCAGCATTCGGGGCAATAGCCTTCGCGCGCTCGGCCGATTTCAACGCGGGATCCAACTGCTCGCGGCCCAGCTCCAGTTTGCCAAGTTCGTAAAAACCCATCCAGGAGTTGGGATTCAACTCGACGCCACGCCGAATCGCCTTCTCCCCTTCGCCGGCTTCCCCCTTCTCCACTAAGAGTGTTCCCAAGCCCACATCGGCATCCCCATAAGTATCGTGGCTTAATTCGATCGACTTGCGGAAGTTTTCCCGCGCTTGGTCGGCCTTGCCCATAGTGAGGTAGGCAATCGCTATTTCACGATATGCCTCGTAATAATTCGGCGCTTGGGTCACCGCGTGCTGCAGATCCTGCAACCCTGCGTCCGGTCTCTTATCCACGTACAATTTCTTTTTTCCAGAAGCCACCAACTCCCGGGCGCCCTGTGGCATGGATAACTCATGAGCGGAAACCGTCGATCCTGTGGGGCCCACGGCGGCTTGCTTCGCAAGGGGCTTCATGTAAATCGTCATGCCTTTGTCGGAGGCATAACTCAAATCCAGTTGGAAATCCGTGCTGCGGTAACCATTTGCTTCAAACGTAAGGATGTAGCGTCCCCGCCTCATTCCGCGAAAATAGAAGTCACCGGTTTGCGCGGTGGTTGTTTGCTCCAGCAGATTGCCCCCGCCATCGCAGAGGTGTACGGCCACATGCTCAATCGGTTGATTGTTCCCTTCCGTAAGCACCACGCCGCTGACAGTTACACTATTGCTTGACGTCTGGGGGAGAGCCTTCGAAGGCGTGATCAAAACCAGGAGTAGGACGCAGATTTGCTTGCGTGGCCGGGTCATAGCTAACCCCTTCCGGCTGGGGCGGATTATAGCATTCGGCTTTGCGGAATCCAGGCCAAAGATATTGGAAGGCACGCGGTCTGATGCGGCGGGATCCCTTCACATCGAACTAATCTTCCGCTCCGCTAAGCTAACTCGCCGCTTTGGCCGGCACGGCATCCGCCAGAGTCCGTAGCGATTCCGTGTACGGCGCCTTGGCAACACCACGCTCGGTAAAAATCGCGGCGATGTAGCGATTTGGCGTCACGTCAAATGCCGGGTGCGCGGCCCCCACGCCCGCCGGCGCAATCCGCACGCCCTGGATATGCGTCACTTCCGCCGCGGTCCGCTCCTCGATGGGTATTTGTTCGCCCGACGGAATCGCCAAATCAAAAGTCGAAATCGGCGCCGCAATATAGAAGGGCACGTTATTCTCTTTTGCCAGCACCGCCATTTGATACGTCCCGATCTTGTTTGCCGTGTCTCCATTGGCGGCGATGCGGTCCGCTCCTGTAACGATTGCTCCCACCTTCCCGGTTTTCAAGAAATGCCCCACCATGTTGTCCGTGATTACAGTCAGCGGAATTCCACCTCGGTGCAACTCCCACGCCGTCAATCGCGCTCCCTGCAGATACGGCCGCGTCTCCGGCACCAGCACGTGCAAATTTCGCCCCTGCTGATACGCAACGCGAATCACTCCCAACGCCGTTCCGATGCCGGCCGTGGCGAGCGCCCCAGCGTTGCACTGCGTCATCACTTGCCCATCCTTGGGCATGAATTCCGCGCCATATCGCCCGATGGCCTCGTCCATTGTCTTTTTTTCTGCGTGCACCGCTTGGGCCTCCTGGATCAGCGCCTGCCGGATTCCCGCAAGGTCCACATGCGATCGCGTCAATTCCGCAAATCGCGCCTTCATCCGCTCCAGCGCCCAGAAGAGGTCCACTGCGGTCGGCCGAGTCTTCGCAAGCGTCTCGCAGATCACCGGGATTTCTTCCTGGAGCTCTTCAATCGTTTTAGCGGCTGATTTCTGCACTCCCAGCGCCACGCCCATCGCCGCGGCCACGCCAATCGCCGGAGCCCCGCGAATCACCATCTCCCGAATCGCCTTCGCCACTTCCCGGTAATCCGTGTAGGTATAGCTGACCTCTTCCGCGGGCAACTTGCGCTGGTCCAGCATCACCACGCCGCGTTCTGTCCATTCAATCGGTTGCGCAACGTACATTTCCTGGCTTTTCCTCTCTCATTATTTTATCGAATCTAGGCTGTGAAGCGAATTTGCTACTTGCCGGTGGGCATCTTCGTAAATCCGTGAGTTTCTAAAATCAGGCTCAGGCCGATCAGCGAGTTGTAGCCCACGTGCATCAGGTAACTCGCAAACACGCTCCCCGTTCGCGATCGCACATAGGTGAATACAATCCCCACAAACGTCAGCAGTGCGATCAGGCTCTTGGCCCCGCCCAGTTGCGGACCGTGCATCAGGCCGAATAACACGCCGGTGAGGATGATGCTCGGCCCCACCCCCATCCACCGCGCAAACATGGGATACAGGTAGCCGCGAAAGACCGTCTCCTCCACCAGCGGCGCCACCAGCACAGCCATTGCCACAAACAGCATCGCCGTTTGCCTGAACTTAAACACTTCCTCGATTGGCGTGTTCTCCGGCGGGTTCATCACCGCGGTCAGCCCGAACACAACCAGCGAGAGCCCGCAACCCGTGAGGAAATAAACGATCGGCACCTTGGGCATTCCGGGCTCTTTCGGCTGGATCTTTCGCCACCCGAGTCCCCGCCAGAATGGCTGCCCTCGCAACAGCGCCAGCGTGATGTAAAGAAAAAAAAGAATCGCCGCGTATACGACAATCGTGCTCCCGATCGCCACCTGCGGCTTGGATAGCATGTATCGCTGCATTTGCTCCGCAGTCATACTTTTGTGCGGCGCGTAATAAAGCATGAAACTGGAAGGCACCACCACCAGGCAAATCACCGTAAACGCCAGGAACACAAGAAAGTGGACCCACGACCAGCTGATCTGCAAATCTTCCGGGAACACCTTCACGGGCGGATAATGAGGGTCTTCGACAGGAACGCCTTGCAGATTGCTTTCGCCCGGTCCAGCCGTGAGCGGCTCGCCCTCGATTGGCGCCGATCCAGTTGGCGAACTGGACTCCTGCGGATCGGGCTTGCCTTCCTCCGGAATCAGCGGCTTCTCCTCGTCCCAGCTCATGACTTCGTGCGCCTCGTCCCGGACGGCCACCCGGACGCCAGCGCCGCCGCCACCAGCGGCATCAGCAGTTCGTGATGTCCCGTAATCGCAATCCCTTTCGAATTCTCCCCGGCTTTCTTCGCCCCCGCCGTCGGCCGCTTAACCACGTTCTGCATCGGCCGGTAATGCTGGATGAAATCGAAATTTGCCGTGGTAATCGGCTGTAATTTCACGCCCGCGTTTCGAGCCACGGACACCGCCTTCAAAAATACTTCCGGCAGAATCACGGCGGATCCCCAGTTCAGGTAAACTCCGCCTCCATCCATACCCTGCACCAGCGCGCAGAACAGCCGAAAATCCGTAAAGCTCGCCGCCCCCAGCGCCGCTCCTTCCGCCGCCGGATGCATGTGCGGAATATCCGTTCCGATCGCCAGGTGCACGGTCACCGGAATCCTCAATTTATAAGCCGCGGCCAGCACGCTCGCGTCCAGGTGTTTCGTGGCCAGAATGCCGCTGTGCAGATATTGCCCCGCGGCTTCTCCATACCCCAGCCGGATGCGGTGGGCGAGCTTCGCGATTTCGTTAATCCCCAGGCCCGTTTCCTGGGCCATCCCGAATTTCCCTTCGCCCAGCGCGGTGTCCACATCCTCCGATGTTTGCCCGGCCAGCGCGATCTCAAAATCATGGATCAGCGCCGCGCCATTCATCGCCAACCCACTGACAAATCCCGTGCGCATCAACTCAATCAGTAGCGGCCCCAGGCCCACCTTGATGACGTGACCGCCGATGCCCCACAGCACAGCTCGTTTCCGCGCCTTTGCCCGATGGATCGCGGCCAGCACGTCCCGCAAATCATTTCCGGCCAGAATTCCCGGTAGCCCGTCCAGGAACTTCTTCAGGGAAGGATTTTTCCCCGAGGGCCGCGCAAAATCACGCACGTTTACTTTGCTCCACCGGTCTGCAATCGGATAGGTCTCCGCGCCACCAAGCGTTATTGGTTGGATGTCGTAAATGCTCATTCGGGTCTCATCACTCTACGAGGAACCCTCACACCGCGCAAGCAAAAGGCGAAAATCGCTGCACGCTGCACGGCGACTCACGATGCCTTCAGATTTCCATTGCCCAAGTGCGCGCCCGCTCCATTCAATCCCAGGTGCCGCGCCAGCGCCTGCCCGGTGTAGGACTTTTTTGTTTTGGCAACCTGCTCCGGCGTACCCTGGACCACAATCCGGCCGCCGCCCGCCCCGCCTTCCGGCCCCAGATCAATAATCCAATCCGCCTGCTTGATCACGTCCAGATTGTGCTCGATGATCAGCACGGTATTGCCCAAATCCACCAGACGTTGCAGCACATCCAGCAATTTCCGCACGTCGTCGAAGTGCAACCCGGTCGTCGGCTCATCCAGGATATACATCGTCCTACCTGTCTGCCTTTTCGAAAGCTCACGCGCCAGCTTGATCCGTTGCGCCTCCCCGCCCGAAAGCGTAGTCGCCGATTGCCCGAGTTGCACGTACCCAAGCCCCACTTCCACAATCGTCGCCAGCTTCTGCTGAATTTGCGGAATATTTTCGAGCAATTTCAGCGCATCGCTCGCCGGCAGGTTCAGCACGTCATTAATGCTGTGTCCTTTGTAACGCACTGCCAGCGTTTCCGCGTTGTACCGACGGCCGCGGCACACCTCGCACGTTACATACACGTCCGGCAGAAAATTCATCTCGATGCGCCGCAATCCTTCTCCCTGGCACGCTTCGCATCGCCCGCCCTTTACGTTGAAGCTGAATCGCCCCGGCTTGTAGCCGCGTTCCCGCGACTCCGGCAGCATCGCAAACAGTTCACGAATCGGCGCAAACACTCCCGTATACGTCGCCGGATTCGATCGCGGCGTCCGCCCGATCGGCGCCTGGTCGATCTCAATCACCTTGTCGATGTGCTCCACGCCCAGCAGCATCCGGTGCGCTCCGGGTTGTTCCATCGAGCGGTACAGTTTCTGCGCCAGCACGCGGTAAAGAATATCGTTCACCAGCGTGGATTTGCCCGACCCCGAAACTCCAGTCACCACCGTAAGCAGCCCCAGCGGTACCGAAACATCCACATCCTTCAAATTGTTTGCGTGCGCCCCGAGAATCTGAATCGCTTTCCCGTTCGGGCTACGCCGCTTTGCCGGCACTGCGATCTGCGCCTTCCCCGACAGATACTGCCCCGTCAGTGACTCGGCCGAAGCCGCAATCTCCGCGGGCTTCCCCTGCGCAACCAGGTAGCCGCCGGCGTTACCCGCCCCCGGCCCCAGGTCCACCACAAAATCCGCGCGCCGAATCGTATCTTCGTCGTGCTCCACAACCAGCACCGTGTTGCCCAGGTTTCGCAACTGTTCCAGCGAATGCAGCAGCCGGTCGTTGTCCCGCGCGTGCAATCCAATCGACGGTTCATCCAGCACATACAGCACGCCGCGCAAGCGCGACCCGATCTGCGTCGCAAGCCGTATCCGCTGCGCCTCGCCACCGGAGAGCGTCGCCGCCGAGCGGTCCAGGCTCAAGTAGCCCAGTCCCACGGCCAGCAGAAAATCCAGCCGCTCCCCGATCTCGCTCAACGGCCTGCCCGCAACTTCTTTATGCCGCGGCGTCAGTTCACCCAGAATTTTCTCCACCGCGGGCCGGGCGTCGCTGATCGCCAGTGCCGTAAAATCCGCGATCGACCATCCGCCCAGCTTCACCGCCAGCGATTCCGGCCTCAACCGCTTCCCATGGCAAGCGCTGCAGAGCGTCGCCGACATGTACTGCGTCATCCACTCGCGGTAAGAGTCCGAATTCGACTCCTCGAAATTCCGCTCCAGAAATTTCAATATTCCCTGGAACCGGAATCCTTTTTCGGCCGCACCCGCACGTCCGCCAGTCCCCTTTTTTGTATCTCCATTCGGATATCCATAAAGCAGCAGGTTCTGCACCTTCGCCGGATATTTCTCGAATGGCGTATCCAAGTGAAAACCATGGGCGTAGGCGCCAAGCTCCAGCGTCCGTTTCAGAATGGCGGACCCCGACCCCGGCCCGAGTCCCCCATCAAATAGCGGTCGAGTCCAGTCCGCGATCACCTTGGCAGGATCGAAATCATATTTCGAACCCAACCCGTTGCACGCCGGGCAAGCCCCATAGGGTGAATTGAAGCTGAACGACCTCGGCTCAAGCTGCGGCACCGACAATCCGCAATCCGGGCAAGCCAGCTTTTCCGAAAAAACGTATTCCTTCCCGCCTACCACCGCCACCGTCACGAGTCCCTGCGCCAGTCGCAGCGCCGTCGCAATCGATTGTTCCAGCCGCGAAGCCACTCCCTGCTTCACCAGCAGCCTGTCAATCACCACTTCAATCGTGTGATTTTTCCGCTTGTCGAGCACCGGCGTTTCGTCCAGCGGCAGCAACTCTCCGTTGATTCGCACGCGAACGAACCCATCCTGCGCCAACTTCTCCAGCTCTTTCCGGTACGCGCCTTTCCTCCCGCGCACGATCGGCGCCAGAATCATGATGCGGTCGTCGGCCTTGCACAGCTCTCCGTGCAAAATCGCCTGCACGATCTGTTCGCTGGATTGCCGCGTGATTGGCTTTCCGCAATTCGGGCAGTGCGGCACTCCCACCGCGCTATACACCACGCGCAGGTAATCGTAAATTTCCGTGATAGTTCCCACCGTGGATCGCGGCGAACGCGTCGTAGTTTTCTGCTCGATGGCGATCGAAGGTGACAACCCCTCAATCACATCCACTTCCGGCCGCTCCATCTGGTCCAGGAATTGCCTCGCATACGCAGAGAGCGATTCCACATAACGCCGTTGCCCTTCGGCGTAAATCGTGTCGAACGCCAGCGACGATTTGCCCGATCCCGATAGCCCGGTAATCACCGTCAGCGTATTTCGCGGAATCTCCACGCTGATGTTCTTCAGGTTGTGCTGCCGCGCGCCCCGCACAACCAATTTCGTTATCCCCATATTTCGAAAGCGCTCCCTCCACAGGAGCCCTGGCGCTCAGTAGGTACACTGAGCCCAGCATAGTCTTTCAACATAGCAACTCGCGTGAGCAGCGGTCAAGTTGACCCGCCGGCCGCACGCGAACCCAGGAAAACCTTTGCCGCTGGCCAGGGCTCACCCAATTCCCAGAGTAAAAATTTCCCCGGGGGTAGTGCTTTTTTACCCGCCCCCAGACTTTAATGTGTTGAAATTAAATGACTTATGAATGGTAAGCCGGTTGCACTTTAGACACGCGTGGGGGAGGCGAGCCGAGGATCCCTTTAGGGGATTGAGGGCTGGGCCGGCTCGCACTTCCCCTCACTTTTTCCACCCCTCCAACTCTGTCGCCTTCTAAAGTGGTTCACTCCCAAAACAACTGAGAATTGCATCTGAGCAACGGGCGAAGGTGAGTCTGCGTCCCTTTCATTGGGACAAACTTGCTACCAACAAAAAAGGAGGCCATCTGGCCTCCTCTCCTTCTTAATTCTTTCTGTGAACGACCAGGTGATCTCGCCCTCAGCCTCGATGCTCGATCGTGTGGGAAATAACCTGCGTCATCGGGTAGCGCACACCGCGATAATCCACACGAGAAGCGTAATCGCTCAGCGTCAAAAACAAAAGCAGCGCCAGCCAGAAAATTCCCGCGATGATCACCAGCTTGGTCCGCTCCGGCGCGTACTTCGCGTGCATGAAAATCAGGACCACCAGCGTGGCTTTCACGGTCGCAATCAAAAGCGCCACCACGATATTGAATCTTCCCAGATCAACGAACGCCGCAAATACGGTTATGCCGGTTAGCGCCAGCAGCGTCGAAATGATGACCAAGTACATCCCGGGCGAAACAATATGTTCCGTATGTTCGTGTTCAGACACGCGTCGCTCCCCTACTTGTGCCGGTCGATCAGATATAACAGCGGAAACAGATAAATCCACACAATGTCCACGAAGTGCCAGTACAACCCCACAATATCCACCGGGTTATTCCACTCCGCGTTAAATTTCCCGGCGACGGATTCCTTCAACAACCAGAACAACAATCCCGCCCCGATCACCATGTGCAGCGCGTGCAGCCCCGTCATTCCGAAATATGCGGAATAATAAAGTTGGGCGTGCGCGTTCAGATCGGGATCCGCCTTTGCCGCGACCTCGAGCTCTTCCTTTTCCTTCGCCATGTCAGCCGCGTCAATGTCTTCGCACTTGGTTGGATTGTTCACGCAGTAGAAAATATCGAAGTTCTTGCCCGGAACCAGGTGATGATGGAACTTCTGCGCGTACTCCACGTACTTCACGCCAAAAAACACGAAGCCCAGAAGAATCGTCAAGCTCAGGAACAGGGTGATCAGTCTCTTGCGGCTCGTCTGCGAAGACCACACTGCCATCGCCATCGTGAAGCTGCTCGCCAGCAGCACCACGGTGTTGAATCCGCCCAGCCCCAGGCTCAGCGTGTTGCTGCCCATCGCAAACGCGTGGAAATACGTGTGCCGGTTGATCGTATACGCCAGCATGATCCCGCCGAAGAACATCACTTCGGTGACCAAAAAAATCCACATGCCGAGCGTGGCAGTATCTTTCTGCTGCTCCAGCGTCTTGAACTGCCCGTACAATGCTCCGGTGCGATGCACTCCGCACTCCTCTTAACCGTCAGTTTCAGGCGCCAACCGCTCGCCTGTCTCCGGGCCGCGGCCCAGCCATCCTTCAGTCGTCCCCGTGGGCCGGTGCCACCACCGGCGAACCCTTCCCCGCGGGAACATCAAGCCCCAGGTCCGGCCGGTTGTGGAAGTCGTAAGCTTCCCACGTCACAACCGGTGTTACATCGAAATTCTCGGTAAGCGGAGGCGATTGCGTCTTCCACTCCAGACCAGTCGCAGGCCACGGATTGTCTCCCGCCACTTTTCCGTAAAACGCAGCCCAGGTCAGGTACACCATCGGCAGCAGGTAGCCGATCGCGAGAATCGAAGCCCCCGCCGTGGACATCACGTTGTAAATCTGAAATTCCGGCGGGTACGTGTGATACCGCCGCGGCATGCCCATGATTCCCAGAATAAACTGCGGGAAAAAGGTGAAATTGAATCCGATGAACAGAGTAAATGCCGCAATCCGCGCCAGCCACTCCGGATACATGCGTCCGGTTATCTTCGGCCACCAGAAATGCAGCCCTCCCAAATAGCCCATCACCGCGCCGCCCACCATGATGTAGTGGAAGTGCGCCACAACGAAGTAGGTGTCGTGAATGTTGATGTCCACGCCCAGGGCACCCAGGAACAATCCCGTCAATCCGCCGACCAGGAACAGCCCCAGAAAACCGAACGCGTACAACATCGGGGTATCGAACGAGATCGACCCGCCAAACAGCGTTGCCGTCCAGTTAAACGTCTTGATTGCCGAGGGTATTGCCACAATGAACGTCAGGAACGAAAAGGCCACCGCCGCATACGTGGACTGTCCTGTGAGGAACATGTGGTGCGTCCAGACCAGGAAGCCGATCACCGCGATCGCCAGGCTGGCCGCGGCCACAAAGTGGTACCCGAACAGCCGCTTGCGCGCGAATGTCGGAATCAATTCGCTGATCACTCCCATCGCCGGCAAAATCATGATGTAAACCGCCGGATGCGAGTAGAACCAGAACAAGTGCTGGAACAGAATCGGATCCCCGCCCATCGCCGGATTGAAGAATCCCAGGCCAAACACCCGCTCCATTGCCGCCAGTCCGAGGGTGATCGCAATCACCGGCGTCCCCAGGATCATCACGATCGATGTCGCATAGTGCGCCCACACAAACAGCGGCAGCCGGAACCACGTCATTCCGGGCGCGCGCATCGTGTGCACTGTTACCAGAAAATTCAAACCGGTCAGGATCGACGAAAATCCCGTGATGAATACGCCGACCACCGCCGGCGCCACGGCCGAATTCGAATATACCGTGCTCAGCGGCGTGTAGAACGTCCACCCGGTGTCCAGCCCGCCGTTGATCATCGCCCACAGCGTGAACATTCCCCCAACGACGTACACGTACCAGCTCAGCAGGTTGATTTTCGGGAATGCCAGGTCCTTCGCCCCGATCATCAACGGGATCAGGAAATTCCCCATCACCGCCGGAATCGAGGGAATCAGGAAGAAGAAAACCATCGCCACGCCGTGCATCGTGAACATGCGATTGTATTGATCCGGCGTGAGCAGCAATCCGCTTGGCGTGAGCAGGTGCAGGCGGATCATCATCGCGAAGAATCCGCCGACGAAAAAGAAGAACGTCACCGACGCAAGATAGAGGAGCGCAATCCGCTTGTGGTCCGTGGTCAGCAGCCACGAACGGATCCCATACGTGGCATTCAGGTAGTGCTTTTCCGGCAGTTGCGGCGCCGGACCCGTGGTTTGCTCTCTCATACTATTTCTTCCCCGCTGATGACGGCGCAATACCCGCGCCCTTCGCCGGCACCGGCTGCGACTGCAGAGACTTGATATATGCCGTCAGGTTCAGGATCTGCTCTTCCGTCACCAGTCCTTGAAACGTAGGCATTACGGGCTGATACCCGGCTACGATTTTTGCCTTCGGCTGAAGAATCGATTCGCGGATATACGCTTCGTCGGCAACAACTGTTGAGCCGTCCGCAAGAAGCACGTTTGCGCCGAATACGCCGTTCAGCGACGGCGCGCGCCCCGTCCCATTCGCCAGGTGGCACGTATTGCAGGCAAACTGCGTGAACAGCCGTTCGCCCGCCGCTGCCGGATTCACGTCACCGCTCTCCCCGGAAAGCCAAGCCGCGTATTCCGCCGGGTCCATCACCGTCACCCATCCGCCCATTACCGCGTGATTCGTGCCGCAATATTGCGAGCAGAAAAAGTGGTACTTGCCGGTCTTGATCGGCCGGAACCACATCGTATTGTACCGCCCCGGCACTACGTCCATCTTCACCCGGAATGCCGGCACATAAAAATTGTGGATCACGTCTTCGCTGCCCAGGATCAGCTTCACGTCCCGGTTCAGCGGAATGTGCAGTTCGTTGATCTCCTTGCGGCCGTTCGGCTGCTGCAGCTTCCACATCCACTGCTTACCGACGGCATAAATGTCCAGCGTGTCTTTCGGCGCGATCCGGTAATTAACGTAAATCGCCGCGCCCCATGCGAATATCCCGATGGCGATGATTGTCGGTATCAGTGTCCATCCGACTTCCAGCGCGTTGTTTCCGTGGACGTCGTCGCCCACTTCCTTTTCGCTCCGCCGCCGGAACTTGAACGCCGCGAAAATAATCAGCACTGTCACCAGCACCGCGAAAAACAGCGTGGTCATCAGGATGAAAGAAAACAACGCGTCGACGTTGCCCGCGAAATTGGACGCCTGGACTGGAAAAGTTGGAAGCGATGACTGCACGGCTCTAGTGTGCTCCTTGCGTCGGCATATCCGTTCTCGAGTGATCGTTCCGGTGCTCTCGGCGCCGGAAAATCACGAAGCCCAGCACCATGCAGAACAGCGTGACCACCCCGCCCATGCGGATCACCGTTAATATCGTGGCGCTGTACCGCGCCTTGGTCGGGTCATACTGGTAACAGAACAGCAGCAGGTGATCCACCGGTGTCCCGATTTTACCCGCCGAGGCGTCCACGAGCCCCAACCGCACGTGATTCGCCGGGTAATCCACGCCGAAAAAATAGCGCGATATTTTTCCGTCCGGTGTCAGCAGCAGAATCCCGCTCGCATGCGCGTAAGTTTTGCTCTGCTCGTCGTAGCTGTAACTAAAATTCGCCGCCTTCGTCACCGCGTCAATCGATTCGCGCGTCCCCGTCAGGAAGTGCCAGCCGCCATCGTCCGCCGGCCGCGCAAACGTCCGCAGCGCCTCGTGCTTCTTCTTTACCGCCGTATCCGGCGTATCTGCGGTGTCAAAGCTGACGAACACCACGTCGTAATCCGTTCCGGGATTGAACGAAATCATTTTCAGCGTGCCCACCACCGCCTGTTCCACCTGGCTGCACAGCATCGGGCACGTGTAATACGCGAACACCAGCACCACCGGCTTCTTGCCAAAATATTGGCCCAGCCTAACGGAAGCCCCGGCTTCATCCACAAACTGGGCATCCAGCGGCATCTGCGCGTTCAGTTGCGGATCAAACTTCACGTTCAGCAACGCCGGCGGCAATCCTTTCGACGATTGCCCCACGTTATCGGGAATCATCTGCGCCCCAGCAAATGTTGCGCCGGTCAGCAGAAACGCGATTCCCGCAAATGTACGAAACACGTTCATCCTTACTTCTTTTCCGCCGGGGCACTGACGGCCGGCAAACCCTTCTCCACAATCAATTTCATCGCGTCTTTCACTGGGATCTGCGCGATGCCCGCGTTCTTGTCCACCCAGCCCAACTCGTTATTCGCCTGGGTGTCCGCTTCCACCTTTTCCCTCATGTCATGCTGCGGGTCCGTCAAATGTCCCGGCATGCCTTGCATTCTCGGCTCCGGCGGAAATTGCGGGCCTGCTTCGCGCGTCGGCGCCGGCGCGTCGTACGAATTGGTCCAATAATTCTTCAGCCCCTTGTAGATGCCGATGGAAAGAATAAACGACGCAATCACCGTAATCCCGAGATACGTCAGAAATTTGAAAATCGGCAACGACCGGACGTCCGTCCCCTCGAACGAAACGTCCGCGTGGTGCGGCCGCTCGCCGTTCGTCTGCCCGTGGTTCAGGTGCTCAGTGCTCATTCTGCGCAAGCACCTCCGAAAGATTTGGGTCCCCTACCGGCAGCAATGGCCGCTGTTTCAGGTTCATGGCGAAAAACCCCATCCATAAACCAATCAGTGCAACCGGCACCACGATGTCCAGCCAAGTCGGCACCGCCCGCGAAGTAAACTCCGGGCGCGTCATCCAGTACAAGTCCACCAGCCGCATGAAGATCATCCATACCGCAATTTTCGAAACAAGGCTGGCCGTCCGCTTCACGTCGCGGGAAAGCAGCAGCAAAAAGGGAATCGCGAAGCTGAACAGCAGCACCATCACCGCCACCACACCCCACTGCCCGTTCAGCCGCGACCTGTAAAATGTAATTTCTTCCGGCTGGTTTCCCGACCAGATAATCAGCAACTGAGAGAACGCGAAGTAAGCCCACAACATGTTGAACGCGAACAGCAGCTTCGCCAGGTCGTGCAGGTGCCGCTTCTTGATTACCCCGCTGAACGGTTCCGAACCGGCCAGCAGCACTATCACGGCGATCATCAGCCCCATAGCGGCAATCGCCTGCCCGGCCACGAACAAAAACCCGTAAATCGTCGATGCCCACCGCGGCGAAAGCGACATCACCCAGTCAATCGCGGCAAACGTCATCGCGAGGATGTACAGAATCACTCCCGGCGCCGCCAATGCCTTCATTCGCTGTTTCAGTCCTTCGCCGTTCGACTCCTGGTCCTGCTGCTTCGACCAGTTGTTGAACACCACCATCAGCACGATCCAGATGGCGAAGTAAATCGCCGCCCGCGTCAGGAATCCTCCTGACGTCAGGTAGCCCTGCTGCCACGAGGTGAGCGCATGCTCGCCTTCCTTCGGGGCGTTCAGCCAACCCGTCTCGCTGTCATTGCCGGAGTACAGATATTTCATCCCCATCACGATGGGAACAAAAAGTATCAGCATCAAAAAGATGTTCCGTGAAGCCGCTTCCAGCGGGCGCCGGATGACCATTCCCCAAATGCCGCCCGTCAGGTGCTGCAGCATCAGCAGACCCAGCGAACCCACCGTCAGCCCCAGAATCAGCATGTAGCTGAAAATGTATGAGTGATAAAAGTCCGCCGGCGATTTCATGTAGCCGACAATCGCCAGGATCAGCGCAATGCCACCGACGGCCAGCCCGCCCTGCTGCAGCCGGTCTACGCTCGCTGGCGCTTTAAACTCTGGCGCGCTCACTTCGCGGTTCCTCCCGCCATCAATTTCTCCCTTAGCTCCGCCGGCAACTGCCCCACCGGCGCATTTCTACTCAACTGCAACGCCCGCAGATACGCCACAATCGCCCAGCGGTCCCGCGGCGGAATCTGCGCTGAGTATCCATACATTGCGCCGAACCCATTGGTGATCACGTCGTACAAATAACCGTTTGGCACCTGCCGCAGCCGGTCCTGGTGATAGCTCGGCGGATGCTTCATTCCGCGCATGGCCACCATTCCCATGCCGTCGCCCTGAATGCCATGGCAAGGCGTGCAGAAAATCCCATATCGCTGCTGGCCGCGCTCCAACAGCTCTGCGGTCACCGGCAGCGGAAATGCGTTCGACTCCTTCGGCACAAAAAGCGCATCATCCTGTATCGAGCCGCGCACCACGGTATTTTCCAGAGCCGGCCGCTCCGATCGCCCGTCCGCAAAAAAATCGCTCGGCGACAGCGGATTCTGCCGCGGCTGGTTGGCCATGTCCTGGCGCAGCGTGTTCTCGCAACCCGCAAAACCAAGAGCACAAAGCGCCGCGATCGCAAAAAGGGAAGGCCTATTCTTCATCCTTCACCTCGTTGACGTGCAGCGCGTGCAGGCTCTGCAGGAATTTCGAAGTCTCCACCAGATCGAATTTCGGGTCGCGCGCCTCGATGCACAGGAAGAACTTGTCCGTGGACGCCTGCGAAAAACGCTCTACGTTGAACACCGGATGATACGGCTGCGGCAGCTTGTTCAGCGCCAGCATGCTGAACACCGCGAAAATCGAAGCGCCCAGCACCGTCAATTCAAACGTCACCGGAATAAACGCCGGCCAACTGTTGAATGGCCGCCCGCCGATGTTAATCGGGTACGTAATCGCCGCAACCCAGTATTGCAGGCCAAAGCCGGTCATGCCGCCGCCCACTCCACCGATCAGCGTCAGCAGCGGCACCGCGGTCCACTTGAATCCCACGGCCTCCGAAAGCCCCTCCACCGGGAACGGCGTGTAGGCTTCCACGTGCTTGTAGCCCGCCTCGCGCGCCTTCTTCGTCGCGGCCAGCAGATCTTCCGGCGTCGAGAATTCTCCCATCACGCCAAACAGTTGTGAGCGGCGTTCACTCATTGATGACCCTCATTGCCATGCGAATCCTGGTGCACCAGTTCGCGCATTTCCGAAATCGCGATCGCCGGCAGCCCGCGCACGAACAGGAAAATCAGCATCGTGAAGAGCCCCAGCGTGCCGACAAACGTCGCGTAATCCCACACCGTCGCCGAATACCGCCCCCACGCCGAAGGCATGAAGTCGCGCGTCAGCGAAATCACCACGATCACGAACCGCTCCAGCCACATCCCGACGTTGATGATCAGCGACATCACGAACAGCGCCGGAATATTCCGCCGCACCTTCTTGAACCACAGCAGTTGCGGCGTCAGGATGTTGCACAATATCAGGGCATAGTAGAACGGTGCGTACGGCCCATGCAGCCGCTGCTTCGCCAGGAACACGTCAAACTTGTTTCCGCTGTAAAACGCCATGAAAAATTCGATGAAGTAGCCGTACGCCACGATCAATCCGGTCGCCAGCATCACCTTGGCCATCTGCTCCAGGTGCCGTAGCGTGATGAACCCTTCCAGGCCATACGCCTTGCGCATCGGAATCGCCAGCGTCAGCACCATCGCAAATCCCGAATAAATCGCGCCCGCGACGAAATACGGAGGAAAGATCGTTGTGTGCCAGCCGGGAACGATGCCTACCGCGAAATCGAAGCTCACCACGGTGTGCACCGAAAGCACCAGCGGCGTTGCCAACCCCGCCAGCAGCAGATACGCCGATTGATACCGGTGCCAGTGCCGCGCCGATCCGCGCCATCCCATCGAGAGCATGCCGAAAATCACCTGCTGCCAGCGGTTCGTCGCCCGGTCGCGCAGCGTTGCCAGGTCCGGCAGCAATCCCACGAACCAGAACAACAGCGAAACCGTTCCATACGTCGAAACCGCAAAAACGTCCCAGATCAGCGGGCTGCGGAACTGCGGCCAGATTCCCATCGTGCTCGGGTACGGCATCATGTAATACGCCATCCACGGCCGACCAGTATGGATCAGCGGAAACAATCCCGCGCAAGCCACCGCAAACAGCGTCATCGCCTCCGCAAACCGGTTGATGGAAGTGCGCCATTTCTGGTTCAGCAGGTACAAAATCGCAGAAATCAGCGTCCCCGCGTGGCCGATACCGATCCACCAAACGAAGTTGACGATCGCGAAGCCCCAGCCGATCGGGATGTTGATGCCCCAGATTCCCACGCCCTTGGTGATCAGCCAGCCGATCGCCAGGTTCAGCACCATCACAATGCCGAAGAGGAACGCAAACCCCAAAAGCCATCCAATGCCCAGTGGCCGCGTCAGCACCACCGACGAAATCTTGTCGGTGACAGACGCGTAGGTATGCCCCGGCTCAATCCACGGCTCTGGTTCGTGCCCTGCCGGCAAATTCTGCGTTACGCTGCTCATGCCTTTTCCAGCTCCGCGTTCGGATTGCGCACTGCCGCCAGATACGTGGTGCGTGGCCGCGCATTCAATTCGCCCAGAAGGGTGTAGTTCCTCTGTTGCGCCTTCAACTTCGCCACCTTGCTGTTCGGATCGTTGATGTTGCCGAACGCAATCGCTTCCGACGGGCAAGCGGACTCGCACGCGGTCACAATTTCGCCGTCGCGAATCGGCCGGTTTTGCTTTTCCGCGTCAATGCGCGCGTTGTTGATCCGCTGTACGCAATAAGTGCACTTTTCCATCACGCCGCGGCTGCGCACCGTAACTTCCGGATTCCGCAGCAGCTTCAGTTGCGGCGTCTCCCAATCCTGGAAGCGCAGGAAATTAAACCGCCGGACCTTGTAAGGGCAGTTGTTCGAGCAGTAGCGCGTGCCCACGCAGCGGTTGTAGACCATGTCGTTCAGGCCTTCCGCGCTGTGCGTCGTCGCTCCCACCGGGCAAACCTGCTCGCAAGGCGCGTTTTCGCACTGCATGCAAGGCACTGGCTGGAAGAAGGTCTCCGGGTTGTCCAGCGCCGGGCTGTATTCCGTCGGGTCGCCCGTGTGGCCATCCTCAAATCCAGGAGAATTCGTGTAGTAGCGGTCAATTCGGATCCAGTGCATTTCGCGTCCGCGCATCACCTGGTCCTTGCCCACCACCGGAATATTATTTTCCGACTGGCAAGCCACCACGCACGCGTTGCAGCCGTTGCACTTGTTCAGATCAATTGCCATGCCCCAGGCGTAATTGGGGTAAGTAAATGCCTTGTAAAGCGAATCATCTTTCGCGACTTCTTCGTGTTTTTCATGCGCAAACGCAGGGTTTTTCTTGAATTCGGCCAGCGTCGCCGTGCTCAAAATCTGCCGGCCTTCCATGTTGAAGTGATACTGCGTGCACGCCAGCGGATAGCCGTCGCCGGTCGCCGTCATCTTGCCGCCAGCGGCGCTCCACATTGCGTTTGAAGTCCGCACCACGTACGCGTTGAATCCCTTGTTCGTTCCCGCAAACCCGGCGCGCGACCGCCCGTAACCCAGCGGCAATACCACTGTGTTTTCCGATTGCCCCGGCACCGTCCAGGTCGCGGCCGTCACTTTGCTCCCGTTCAATTCGATGTCCACCACCGTCGAACGAATCTGCCCGTGCTCGCCGCCGCGTGAAACCACTTTATGCGCCAGGTCGTTCTTTTGCGCAAATTTCGGGCTCACCAGCGCCGCGTTGTCCCAGGTTAGTTTCGTCACCGGCTTTGGCAATTCCTGCAGCCAGCCGTTGTTCGCAAAGCGTCCGTCGTACACCGTCGGGTCCGGCCGGAAAATGTATTCCACGTCGCCGGCTGGCATGGCCTTGAATGCGGGCAAACTTGCTGGGTCAAACTTCAGTTGCGGAGCAATCGGCGGTAATTTCGTACCGGCAATCACGCCGTCATTCAACCACTTCCGCCATCCCGCATCGATCGAACTTTCGAGGTGAGCCGACGCTTCCGTCCAATATGCCCGAACGGCGTCGTAAGGAGGCTGTCCCGGCTTATCCCCGAACGCCGCCACCACGTCATGCGCCGACTTCGTGTAGTACAGCGGTGAAATAAGCGGTTGGACGATGCTCGCCGTGCCGTCGTATGCCCGCGCGTCGCTCCAGCTTTCCAGGTAGTGCGACTCTGAAACATGCCACTGGCAATAGGCCGACGTCTCGTCAAAATAGGGGCTCAGATGCACCGAGGTGTGCACCTTCTTCAGCTTGGCGAGGAAATCAAAGTCGTGCGGCGCGTCGTAGACCGGATTGCCGCCCAGCATTACCAGCAAATCCACCTTGCCGGCATCCATGTCCGCGCAAAGGTCCCGCAGTGATTCCAGTTGGTTCACCGGTTCCGCTTCCACCGGCTCCGTGTAATAAACCGTCGTGCCCGCATTCCCGAGCGCCGCGTTAATCGCATGCGCCAGCGCATGCACCGCCGCAGGCTGTTGCTCACCCGCAATCACCAGCGAACTCCCGCGCGCCTTTTGCAAATCCGCGACAACGGTGTTCAACCACTTCTCCGCATCGCCTGGCAAACTTACTGCACTGCCGTGCCCCAATTTCGCCGCCAGCGCCCGAGCAAACAGTTCAATGTCGCAAGCCCGCATCGGCAGCTTGTTGTCAGCGGATGACCCCGTAACTGTCGGCGTCGGCTCCACCACGTACAAGCGGTTCATCGCGTCGCTCGTGCTTTCGAGCTTTCGCCGCCGCGACCACTGCTTCGCGTACGAAATATGCCCGGGCCCGCTCGCCAGAAAATCTGCGTCCAGCGACAGAATCACGTCGGCCTTGCCCGGCACGTACACCGTGTTCACTGCTCGGCCAAAAGCCAGCTTCGCGCCCTCGCGCGCTCCGTCGCTCACCGCCGGCTCCCATTGGTGCCACTTCGCCTGCGGATAAAGCGCCAGCAATTTGCGCAACTGCGCCGCCAGCGTCGGGGAAGTCACCGTCCCGGTCAGAATGCGGAAGCCCGCGCCGCCAGAGGCTTTCACCCCTATCGCCGCTTCCTGCGCGGAATCGAGGAATGTGGACCACGCCCGAATCTCCCCGCCCTGCAACACGGTTTGCGCGCGGTCTGGGTCATACAAATTCAAAATCGAAGCCTGCACCAGCGCGCTCGTCGAGCCGATGCTCGACGGGTGGTCCGGATTCCCCTCGATTTTCGTTGGCCGCCCTTCGTGGCTTTCCACCAGCACGCCAACTGCATCTGCCCCAAAAGGCATAACCGTCGCGTAATAATTTGGCTTGCCCAGCACCACGCCGTCCGGCTGTTTTACATACGGCACGATGTGCGTTTCATCCGGCCGGCCGCAACCTGCCAGCCCCGCCAGCGCCAGCGACGCTCCCATCAGTTTCAGGAAGTCGCGGCGGTCCACGGCGTCATCCCACTCGGAAGCGTGGCGTGGAAATTCCCGGTGCAGCAAATCCTCGAAATGCGGGTCCTCGGAAAGCTCTTCCAGCGTCCGCCAGTATTGCTTCCCACTCTTGTCCTTCAGCTTTTCGCGGACCGTGGAGAGTTCGAGGCGGTGCTCCCGCACCGTGTTATCGACGATTTCTTCGTCTTCCTGATTGTGCCCATGCCCCTCGTCCATCGAGGGTTTTATGCTCGCCGGGCCTTGCAGAATGCGCAATTGTTTTTCCTGTTCGTGATCGCTCATAGCATCCATTAACGGTGACACGTCGAACAGCTCGTCAATTCGGCCGTGGTTCGCAGCTTGTTCTCTGCCGCAATTTGCCGCCCGATCTGTTCCTGGTTCGCTGGGGCCTTCCAGTCCATGTTGAATATCTGATCCTTGGGTCGAAGATTCGGTTGCGGATTCCGGTGGCAGTCCAGGCACCACTGCATATTCAGGGGCGACGCTTGCATCATCAGCGGCATCTGGTTCACGCTGCCGTGGCAAGACGAGCAGCCGATGCCTTTATTGATATGAATGCTGTGGTTGAAATATACGTAGTCGGCCAGCCGGTGCACCTTGGTCCAGTGAATCGACTCGTCCGTCCGGTAGCTCTCGCGTACTGGCTCCAGATATCCCACGTTATTGAAGAGCACCGAGTGGCAGTTCATGCAGGTCTTGGTTGGAGGAATTCCCGCGAAAGCTGAGGTTTCGACACTCGTATGACAGTAGCGGCAATCGATCCCGTCGTCCCCAACGTGGTGTTTATGGCTGAATTGAACCGGTTGAGTGCGCGTTACGTTCTGATTGGTAATGTAAGGCGACCTTGCGAGCACGAGAACTGCCGTTAATGCAACTCCCCCCAGAACGGCCACCCCGAGCAAGCTCGCCCGGGCCATGTAGTTTGCACTGCGGTGAAAGATTTGTGCCATGTCAGAGTTGCGCTTGAGCGAAGTTCTTCCCCATGAGCGTTGGTCCCCCGAAGTTTTCCACTCTTATACCGGACTGCGCATGTCCGGGTGCATCAGCGACCGATTAGTGTCCAATAATTTTTCCGGGAATGCAACTCATATCAATATTTGGTAGTGTCTCAGTTTGAATTTGACAGGCCGAAATAGGCCATCTGGATTGTGGCATACTTAGCGCATGGCGAAGCGTCCACGCGATCCGAACCAATTAGCCAAAATGATAGTGGACATTGCGACTGGCGACACGGAGGATAGGGTAAGTGAATCGAAACGTCGTCCTTCCAATCGACGTAAAGGTGGCTTGAAAGGTGGCAAGATTAGAGCTAAGAAGCTGAGCAAAGAAAGACGGAAGTCCATTGCTCAGGATGCGGCGCGGGCTAGGTGGCAAAAATGAGAATCTTTTGGCATCAGGGTGGCCTCCACGTTCACCCCGATAGTAAACGCGAAGGCCAGTTGTTGGCTGAGTTATTTAATGGTCTCAAGATTGGGAAGCCGCCGGAACTCGACGGCCCCACAAGTAGTGGTCAAACCTCAAGCGGCCAAGATTTGGCGGACTGTATTATCGGTGATCATCAGATTCCGCCAAGCAGCGTTGTTTTGAACCTCAACCACAAGCAGACGGTCATTCCCATCCACAAACTGCGCTAGATGGTTGACAATCTGTAGCGGCGTATATTGCGTTTTCTCTAAGAACCACGAGGAATATTGGAAACGATACGCTCCCAATTTCTTCAGTGCCGAGATCAGGTCGGAATAATCCTGTCCCGGTTTGTCTAAGTCATAACAGATTAGATAGCTCATGCGAATACACTTTTCCTTTGTGCCTGAGCGGCGCTCTTTTACGGCCCGTCAAGGCGGTTGCGCAAGACACACCCGTACTGTGTGTCCCGCTGGTTATTAGAATCGCTGTTGACGGAGAGTGCCGAAGCACCTAGAATAGTGAATGTAGGGTTCACTATTTCCCCGTCAACAGCGCGGGACTTCAACGCCTCACTTGCCTAAGGTGAGGCGTTTTTGCTTTCATGGCGATAATAACACGCCAGAAACTCCTATACTACCTCTTGTGGCAAATTCTTCATGCGCCACTAGAGCGTCTTTCATCCCTATTGTTTCTGCTTCCTGCGATACATTACGCCGCCGCCGCGTGTACCCGGGATGCGTTCAATTAGATTGTTTTCGGCCATCCTTAGCAGAATCCTCTTCATGTGATCGGCGTCCTTGATGAACGTGATCTCTCTAGCCTTTTTGTTCCTAATGGTGGGGTTTTCTTCGAGGTAGGCGAGAACTCTTTCCTGCGGTGAGGCGAGAGGCTCGTGCAAGATCGTTACCAGCACATCACTATCTCTCTCTTCGATGATCGGATCGCGTAAACCCAATTCCCGCATCTTGTCGAACGCGGTATTTAGACCCTCTCCGACATCACGATTTGGCGGATCGGGGAATTTATTGAGCAAACGAACGATTGCACCGTTTCGCGCAAACCGCTCGTCCAAGATGTTCTTGGTGGTCACGTGGGCAGGCAAACGTCCCGGGCTTTGAATCTCAAGTCGGTTGTCAAAGATGCGCACATGGATATCATCGGCGATGCTGTAATCCCGATGAATGACGGCGTTCGTAATGATTTCGTGAAGCGTTTCCGGTGGATATTTAATGCTTTCCAATTCCTTTGCGCCCATGCGTTTGATCTTCTCAATTTCTCCGACCGTTATTTCCACAGCTTTTTTAATTTGGTCATAGAGGCAGCCTTCAACTGTTATTGGAATGAAACTGAGAACGTCACGAAACCCAGTTTCCTCTTGGGTCTTGTATCGATAGACCTTAATTCCGCACCGTTTAGGCAATATAGCTTGGGGTTCCTCAGCGAATAAGAGCAATCCGCCGACGGTCGGCATCTCGTCGAAGATCAATTGCTGTTTCTTTAGCCATGGCTCCGGCTGAGCTTTCGGAACGACATAATCGACAAACTTCTTCGTTACAGGAGATTCGGTAATCGATTCTTTCGGTGCGGGCACAGGGTGCCCCTCAAAGGAAACAACACCCTTTGTGAATTCGAGCCGCCTGATCTGCTCGGGAGTATCCTGTGGATAGTTACTTGCGCCGCGCCGGATATACGGCTTGCCATCAGTCGCCTTCACGATGCTAGCCGTCCGATTTACTTGAACGTGCAGCACCAAACCTGGGCGACCCTGGCAGCGGAGGAATTCATATGAAAAATCCCTGCCTAGAGGAAACGCCCTTTCAAATGCGCCAATATGACCGCTGGCAGATTCAACATCAGGGAATCCGTTCCATTCTCGTTTCTTTACGTTGCCACCGAGTATTTGTTCGGCGATCCCGATATAGAGATCACCGCCATCCATGTTGGCGAATGCCGAAATTGTGTGACTGAGTTTAGACGGCGAAACCTCTTTGGCTTTTACCTCAGAGTATTGCGCTTCTTCGATCTGGAGGAGTCGGTCGGCGCTCTCCTGATCGATTACTTGGGCCGATGGCTCAGATAGAACAAATAGCGTCTTTTGAGAATCGGACATGTATACCCCTAGACTTCGGACATTCAAAATGATAATGTCCGGATTTACTTTTGTCAATAGGCGATTCATAGTGAACGTTATGCTTGACAAATAGAGGGAGGGTAAGTACACTTATGGCATGAACCGCCTACCACTAGCCAAGAGAGCCGCCATTCTGGGGATGCTCGTCGAAGGGAATAGCCTGAGGGCCACAAGCCGCCTCGCGGATGTATCCATCAACACCGTAACCAAGCTACTCGTAGAGCTTGGCGAAGCCTGTGCCGAATACCACTACAAGAACGTCAACAACCTCCGCGTTCGCCGCCTACAATGCGACGAGATTTGGAGCTTTGTTGGCGCGAAACAAAAGAACGTCAGGGCAGAACGGAGGGCCGATGGATGGGGAGATACTTGGACGTGGGTTGCGCTCGACGCTGATACGAAGCTCTGTGTCAGCTATTTGGTCGGTGGCCGCGATGGATGGTGGGCACGCGAGTTCATGAATGATTGCGCCAAGCGCGTGCATGGCCGTATTCAGATCACTACAGATGGGCACAGAGTCTACATGGACGCCGTAGAGGATGCGTTCGGGGCGGATGTGGACTACGCGCAATTGCAGAAGATTTACGGCGCTGTCGAGGAAAAGGAAACTCGCTACTCCCCGGCACAGTGTATTGGCTGTGATATGAAAGTGGTCAGCGGTGATCCAGACCCAAAGCATGTCAGTACATCATTCGTGGAGCGTCAAAATTTAACTATGCGAATGGGGATGCGGAGATTTACTCGCCTAACGAATGCGTTTAGCAAAAAGGCCGAGAATCACGCCGCAATGGTTGCCATTCATTTCCTCTATTACAATTTTGGCCGGATACATAAGACTCTCAGAGTTACGCCAGCGATGGCCGCTGGCTTGGCCGATCACATTTGGAGCCTAGAAGAAATCGTTCAACTGGCAAACTGAGACACTACCCAATATTTTCTGCCTTTGAACTCCGCAAACCATTGATCTACGCAACGTACAGTCAATTTGAACATTCTGGAATAAATCAAAGTTTCGTGCCATCGTGGTAATTCTTCCCAAAACAGAACCGCACTCCGCTTTTCCGGACGTTGTTTCCGGGCGCCTCTTCCGCACCTTCCCCCACAAACCCCGACAAGTCTTGATAAGTCATTTTTATGATTCCCTCAGCCCATTCCGCTCTTGCCGATGGCACGCTCCATGCTATGCTTTTTATGTTCTTCATCGCTTTGCAGGCCTCGCCTGCAGGCTCCGGCCCTCCCCGGAGCAGCCATGAAATCCCCGCTGGGGCGTGGTCCAACTGGTAGGACACCTCACTGTTAATGAGGACGGTGAAGGTTCGAATCCTTCCGCCCCAGCCAATTCTTCCCTTTCTGATTCCCTGCATTTGCTTTGCTGATTCTATTCGGGCGGCTCACGACGCCATTCGTTGACACCACTCTGCCGGAAGACTACGCTTGCGTGGGCATGGAGCGTGTCATGAACAGATTTTGCGCCTTCCTACTTCTTCCGATCCTTGCTCTCGCACCATCCTGCTTCGCTCAAGACGAACCCCATCACCACCACGACGTCGGCGAAAAGCTCGGCACCGTCTCTTTCCCGGTCTCCTGCGCTCCCGTCATGCAAGCCCAGTTCGAGCGCGGCATGGCTCTCCTCTACTCCTTCGAATACGAAACGGCGATCAATCAGTTTGAAGAAATCCAGAAGAAAGATCCCGCCTGCGCCATGGCCTACTGGGGCCAGGCCATGAGTCTCTATCACCAACTCTGGGAGCGCCCCTCCAAAGCCGATCTCCAGCGCGGGGCGGAATTGCTCGCCAAAGCGCGTTCGCTGAATCCTCCCACCACGCGCGAACGCGATTACATTCAAGCTCTGACCGTTTTCTACACCGACACCGATAAGCTCGATCACCAGAAGCGCGCCGAGGCCTACACGAAAGCGATGCGGGGCGTTTACGAACGCAATCCCCAGGATCGCGAAGCCGCCGTTCTGTACGCGCTCGCTCTACTCGCATCCGCACCCGAGCGCGACCCCGACCTAGTCAACGCCAAAGCCGCCGTCGCCATTCTCAACAAACTTTACGAAGAACAACCCGACCATCCCGGCATCGCCCACTACATCATTCATAGCTGCGACAATCCCTCAATGGCCAGCCTCGCCCTTCCCGCGGCCCGCAAATACGCCTCCATCGCGCCCGCCTCCGCCCACGCCGTTCACATGCCTTCGCACATCTTCGCGCGCCTCGGCCTCTGGCAAGACGACATCAATTCCAATCTCGCCGCCATCCAGATCGCTGATCAAATGGCCATAATGCACATCCACGTTATGCATCACAAAATGCATTCCATGGATTTTCTGGAATATGCCTATCTGCAAATCGGTGATGATGTCCACGCCAAGGCCGAAGCCGACGCATTCGCTGCCATTCCAGAATCCGGAGCCGATCCCCAATTCAAGGACTACTTTCAATACCGCAAGGCCATGGCTCCCGCCATGTACGCCATCGAGCGCCGTGACTGGAAGGAAGCGCTTAATCAACAGCCCGCCGCCAACACCCCTCCTCATGTGCAACTGGTCGCCTATTGGAGCCGTGCCATCGCCGCCGGCCACCTTCGCGATTCCGCCGCGGCGCAAGACGCCCTGAAACACGGCGACCAACTCATCGAGGCCACCCGCAAGGGCGACAAGGCCTATCTCGCCGATTCTCTAAAAGATACTCGCGATGTAATGCAGGCATGGGCGGACTACGCTTCCGGGAAGACCACCGAGGCGCTGGCTCTCCTCCGCTCCGTCGCCGACACGGAGGATAAAATCGGCAAGGGCGAAACAGATCTCCCCGTCCGTGAAATGCTGGCGGACATGCTTATGCAGATGCAAAAGCCGCAGGAAGCGCTTGTCGAATACGAGATTTCGTTGCGCACCGATCCTAACCGCTTCAATGGCCTCTATGGTGCCGCGCAAGCCGCCGAGCTGTCGCAGCAAAAAGAGAAAGCCGCGGCCTATTACGCGCAGCTTCTGAAGAACTGCGACGGCGTCCATTCCGACCGCCCTGAATTGTCGCAAGCAAAAACGCTTCTGGCGTCGAAATAGCGCCTCTCCGCGCCTTTCGCTATCAGCCCTTGCCGGCCAGCTTGCTCAATTCCTGATATATCCCGTCATCGATCTTAATCGCCGCCGTCGCCACGTTTTCTTCCAGGTGATCCACGCGCGATGTCCCGGGAATCGGCAGCATCACTGGCGAGCGCCGCAACAGCCACGCTAGAGCCAACTGCGAAGGCGTGATCTTCGCCTGTTCGGCAATCCGCGCCAGTTTTCCGCCCGCCGCCGACAGATCCCCCGCTCCCAGCGGAAACCACGGAATGAATCCAATCCTCTCCCGCTCGCAGTAATCCAGCACGTCCTCCGCCGCTCGGTCCAGCACACTGTATCGATTCTGCACCGTCACGATGGCCACATGCTTCCGGGCGTTTTCGATCTCCGCCACGCTCACTTCGGAGAGCCCGATGTGCTTGATTTTTCCTTCCTTCTGCAAATCCCTCAGCGTCCCCAACTGCTCTGCCGCCGGCACCTTATCGTCAATCCGGTGCAACTGATAAAGATCGATCCGTTCCACCCGCAGCCGCCGCAAGCTTCCCTCGCAGGCTCTCCGCAGGTACTCCGGCTTGCCGTTCGGCACCCACTGGTCCGGGCCCGGTCGCTCCAACCCGGCCTTCGTCGCAATCACCAGCTCTTTCGGATAGGGATAAAGCGCCTCCGCGATAATTTCCTCGCTGACCGACGGCCCGTAAGAATCCGCCGTATCGATAAAATCAATTCCCAACTCGATCGCCTTCCGCAAGACTCGAATCGACTCCGCCCGGTCCTTTGGCTCACCCCAAATCCCTTTGCCCGTGATTCTCATCGCTCCAAATCCCAGGCGATGGATCCGCTGGTCCCCTCCGATCACAAAATTCCCAGCCTTCGCCGCCGGCCGTTCTGTACTCGATTGCGTTGCGCTAGTGCTCCTCATCTCTTGCCCTCTTTCTGTCCGTGGTCTCTCTTTAAAAACTGCCAGCCGTCCTCTTGCCTCGTTCGACGCCTCGCGCAGACATCACCGTCCTCGCATCTTGGATGCGGGCCGAGCCTGCCTAAATGAGATGAGCCGATACCTCCCGTTGTTGCAGCTTTTTTGAGCTCCCGCAATCCATTGCCACCATTCACGGGCAACTGAAAATGTCACGCTCGGTCATACCTTTGCATCGGCAACAGGCAACACATCAAAAAAAACGGCGCCGTAAAAGATCCACGGCGCCGCCGGTCTTAATTGTTTCGCGATTATTGGCAGGGTTGCGATGGCATCGTCAGCTTCGTCGTGTCCGGATAGCTGTACGCGCCGCTGATCGCCGAAGAGGGAGACTCCCGCGTAAACCACGGCAGGATGGCCTCCGTCTGCGGATGGTAAGTATATCCGCCGATCGTCACCGGAAAATCGGGATTCGCTACAACCTCCATCGGATCGCCCGTTTCCAGATTGCCCTGGCAGGATCCCGGCTCGCCGGGGAATTGCCACGGTGGAACGAAATTCCGTATGAACGGATCGTTCATCCATTCGGAAATTTCATGGCTCATCGGCAGCACGTCCGCCCATCCCGGAGGAAATATGTTCGCGTCCGGCCATGCCGCATAAATGTAAGTCTGAATCTGCTGGTTGCCGTTTCCGTTCGTCGAAGCTGTCGCACCGTGGTAACCCAGAACGCAGCAGTTGTTCAAGTTATGGATGTACAAAAACGTGTTGTACGTTAGCACCACCGGCAGCGTCGTCGGCGCGATGTGCAGCGAGTTGATGGCCTCATTCAGGCGGTCCGAAAACCACGGATAGCTCATCAGTGCGAATATTCTGTGCGAGACGCTCCCGACGAGGACCACAGCCTGGTTCTGCGGTACCTGAATCACTTGCGTCGGATACACCGTCGGCGTGGAATCGATCAAAGTATGCCAGTTCGAGCTCGCTCCCGAAACGAACGGCCAGAATTCGGCACGCTGCACCGCGTCGCCATATTGCGTCGTGCCGCTTGTATACGTCGCATTCTGGAAGTTCGGCGAGCCCAGTACGTTGCCCACCTTCGAAGTGCCGCTCAGAACCACTCCGTCCGCGAAAACAAAGTCGAACGGAATGATCGCCACGTCCACGGTAGTCGTGGAGTTACTCGACGCGGGATTGGTGCCCACCATCGTGTAGGGATACGTCACGCCTTTATAGGTAAACGATGATGTCCAGTGCGGAACGGTTTTTGACGTCGCCGGTACGGTCGCGACCGACGAATCCGTCGTGAACGTCGGGCTTCCAAACTTGTCCGTCTGTGAGTCCGACTGCGCAAAGGAAATCTCCGGCACAACCAAAAGCAGTGCAAAAAGAGAGAGGAATGCGAGGCTTATTTTTCTCAAGGGAGCGACTCCTTTCATAATCTGGATTGAAGTGCAGGCGTGGGCTGCCACTTGATTCCTGGGGGACATTGCTGCTCGCTGTGAGCTGGCAACTTGGGAGCAAGTGGCCGAATGGTACTCCACAGCCGGGATCATCGCAAGCATTTCTTCTTCGCCGGAAGCTTCGCCGCCGATTCTCCGTTCGCCGCTCCGTGGTCCTCTTTCGTTTTAACCTTTTTGTGTGGGCAACCCGGCGCCGGTCCACCCTCTCCAGCCGCCGTCCATCGATTCCACGTTCTTGTAACCCATCTTCTGCAGGTTATCCGCCGCGATCGCGGAGCGAAATCCGCCGCCGCAATACAGCACCACCTTCGCGCCCGTGTCCGGCACGCGCTGTTCGATGTCTCGCTCAATAATTCCTTTTCCCAGGTGGATCGCTCCAGGCAAATGCCCTTGCGCCCATTCGCTCTCCTCCCGCACATCCACCAGCACAAATTTCTCCCCGGCATCCATCCGCCGCTTCACGTCCGCCACGTTCGTTTCCTTGATCCGTTTTTTCGTGTCGTTCACCAGCGCAAGAAATTTTTCCCCATGTGCCATTTCAGCCTCCATTTTCGGTCGGAATTCCGAATTCCATCATAACCCTTCATCCTCAAAGAAAAAGGGCGTCGCGCATCGCTGCGCACGCCCTAAATCGCAAACATTTCCAATCCACGTCGGCTAAGGTTTCGTCGTCGCTGTCTCCACTGGAATCGCAACCGGCACTTTGCAACTTTGCATCGGCTCTTGCCCGCGGCGTCCCGCGGTAAACCGGCTCGACTCTCGCACGCGTGTCCGGACTCCATCGATCACCGCGGGAATCGCGTTGTGTTTTTCTCCGCGAATCAGGTAAATCATCAGCGCGGCTTCCCCCGGCGCGTCCGCGCTCGACGTGATCCCCACTCCCTGCACGCCCGGCTCTTTCATCAATTCATCCACGTGCGCAGCGTGCACCGCCTTTGCCCGCTCCAGTTCCGCGTTTTCCAGCGCGCTCACCGCAAACGCATCTTGAGCCGGCACGATTCTTGATGCCGCCTCGAACTCCAGAATTCCATGTGGCGTCGGCTCTCCCATCGCCACAATGCGCGTTGCCACTCCTTCAATCGTCGCAGGCAGCGGTGTCGCCTCCCGCCCCGGATTCACCACGATCAGCACGGCGGCCTCTCCCGGCCGATCCATGCTCGCCGCAACGCCCACGGCATTGATATACGGATTCGCCAGCAGCTCCGGCGCGTGCAGATCCCGTGCCCGCTGCGCCAAGCCCAGCGAAGCCGCATCCACCGCGATCGCGGCCTGCGTCGCCGCCTTCACCGCAGCCCCCGCCAGCGAGCAGCCGATCACCTGGTGCTGCGAAGCGCTTCCCACGAACGACGGTTGGTTCCCTTGCGAGTCCGCCAACGCGGCAAGCACATCCGCCGCCGGATTTCCCACAGAGTCCGTGTCCGATCCACCATAGAGAAGCGCCACGGGATCCGCCGTGTTTTGATCCACAATTAGCGAGCCAGAATCTCCCCCTGCGCTGAACCCTCCGCCCGAAACAGCAATTTGATTTGTGAATGTCACCGTGAAGCTCGTTCCACCGTTGCACTGCGTCTGGTACGTCACCGAAGTGCTCAAGCTCGTCGTCGAAACCGCAGAGCATGTCAACCCCGAAGTCCGGCCGCTCTTCGCCACCGGCTCTCCGATGGACGCAAGAATTCCTCTTCCCTGATGCGGCGGCCCAGGGTCCGGCGTGCTTCCCGTTGCGGTGCTCCCCAGCATAAGGATGTCCCCCGTCAAATCCACGGCGCCCGGCAGAATCAGCGCAATCGCCGCGTCCACATTCGTGCCCTGTGCCTGCAGATTCACGAATGAAGTCAAATTCGCCACCGTCTGCGTTCCCGCGGTCGAGCAGTTCGTATCAACAATCCCCGGCTGGGAGATCGGCTCTCCCAGTGAAGCCGAATCGCTCCTCGCCAGCACATGGTTGTTGCTCAAGATATAAAAGCTGCCATTGCGCGTCAGCAGCGATCCCAGCGTTCCGCCGCAGCAAAACCTGCCGCTTATGTCGTCCGCGTTTCCCCCCGACGTTCCCAGCTTGATCGGCAAGGACTGCGGATTCTGATTTATATTCGACTGAAACACCTGCACGCGTCCGCTCCCGGTCTTCGTTGTGTCCGCCTGGGAAACCGCCGTCACCACCTCTGTGGAAGGGCTTGGCAGTGTATTTGGCGCTGTGTACACTCCGGCGGCCGTTATTGTCCCTACCGTCGCGTTTCCTCCCTGCACTCCCGCCACTTGCCAGTTCACAGCCGTATTTGTCGTCCCTGTCACTGTCGCGCTGAAGGGCACCGTCTGCCCAATCACCACCGATGTCGCGCTCGGAAATACGCTCACGCTGATTCCGCCGCCGCTCGCGGATTGTCCCCCGCTGCATCCCGCGCACCACAAAATGGCCACGGTCAAGAGAAGTTTTCCGTTGCGCCCCGTCATGGTTCCTCGCACGTTTACTCACAGGAAGCTTAGTATGCAGTAGACTGGCCACAGGGAATCTGTAATTTCCCTGTAACCAAATTGTCCACTGCCCTCCCGGGCAGGTCGTCCCAGATGTTCTAGCGCTCTGCACTCCACAGGGCTGGAAACTCTTTCAGGTGTAGGGGCGGCTTTAGGCTGCCTTCTTGGGTTGCTCTTCCTCTTGCCCAGTTCTCCGCGTCCCGGCCACACCAAACTCGACGAGCCCGGCGCGTCTGTTCACTCCAAATCGCGCCAATTCGGCCCCGTCCCCATTTCCACCACCAGCGGCACCGCCAGTTTATGGACGTTCTCCATCTCTTCTTTCACTAGCTTTTCCAGCTTGCCTTTTTCTTTCACCGGCAGCTCGAACAGCAATTCGTCGTGGACCTGCAAAATCATCTTCGCGGCCAACTTCTCTTTCTTCAGCCTCGCGTCAATCGAAATCATCGCCATCTTGATCAGGTCCGCCGCCGTGCCTTGCAGCGGTGAATTCAGCGCCGTGCGCTCGGCAAAATTCCTCAGCTGCGCTTGCGGCGAATTGATCTCCGGGATAGGCCGGATTCGTCCAAACAATGTCTTCGCCACTCCCGACTTCCGCGTTTCCACCAGCACATTATCCAGATACTGCTTCACGCCGCGGTATCTTGTGAAATACGCGTTGATAAATTGCGACGCCTCTTTCTGCTCGATTCCCAATTGCTGCGCCAAGCCGAACGCCGACAGCCCGTAGATGATTCCAAAATTGATCGCTTTGGCCGCTCGGCGGTGCTCGGCCGTCTGCGCCATAGGTCCCACGCCAAACACTTCCTGCGCGGTGCGCGCGTGAATGTCTTCGCCGTTCCGGAACGCTTCCGTCAGCACGGGGTCCTTTGAAAAGTGCGCCATGATGCGCAGCTCGATCTGCGAATAATCCGCCGACAGCAGGATCAGTCCCTTCGGCGCCACAAACGCCGCGCGAATCTCTCTCCCCAGTTCGCTGCGAACTGGGATGTTCTGCAAATTCGGGTCGCTCGAGCTCAGGCGTCCCGTGGCCGTCCCCGTTTGCGAAAAACTAGTATGCAGCCGCTTTGTCTCCGGATGAATCAATTTCGGCAGCGCATCCACATAAGTGGACTTCAGTTTCGCAATTTCGCGATATTCCATTACCTTCCCGGGCAGTTCGTGCTGCTCCTTCATTTCCTCCAGGATGTCCGCCGCCGTCGACCTCACTTTTCCTTTGCCGCGCCGCGCCGGCGGCTGCAGATTCAGCTTGTCAAAGAGAATTTCCGCCAGTTGCGTCGGCGAATTCACGTTGAATTCCGACCCGGCCAGCTTCCATATCTCTTTCTCCAGCCGCCGCACCTCTTTCTCCATCGAGTGCGACATCTTCGCCAGCGCGTCCGGGTCCACCAGGATTCCCGTCCGCTCCATCTCCGCCAGCACACCCGAAAGCGGCAGGTCAATTTTTTCGTACACGCCGCCGAGCCCCTGTGCTTCCACTTCCTTCCGAAGAAGCGGCGCCAGCCGCTGCAAATAATCTGCTCGTTCCCCTGCCCCGCCGCCGATCGGCGCATTGAACTGGCGGAAAATCACGTCCGCAAAATTGTGGTTCGCCGTCGTCGGCCGCAGTAAATAGGAATACAGTTGCGTCGCGTGCTCGATCTTTTCCCCGCCGCCCGCCAGAAGTTGAAACAGCTTCGGGTCGTGCACGATCTTTCGCCGCTTCCCGTCCTGCACCGCCGCGGCCAGCGCCTTCATCGCTTCACCCTTCTCGTCCGCCCAGACCGCCCGGCCCTCGCCCTCTTTCTGTGAAACTTCAATCCCCGCCACGCGCGTCCCGAATCCTTCCGCCTCGCGTTCCCCCGGCTCCAGATTCAGCCACACCGCCAGCTCGGCCTTAACCGGCAGTTTCTTCAGGTACGCCATAAATTCTTCCGCGTTCGCAAACTGCACGTAATCTTTGGCCGGCGCACCGTCAGCCTTGTAGCTCACCCCTTCAGGGGTGGGGCCTTCCCCAGCCCCGCCACCAACCCCACCAGCAAGCAATTCCTTAAGCAGCGAATTAAATCCCAGCTCCCGGTAAAGCTCCGCCAGCGCCGCCGGATCCCCTGCGCGCACTTGCAACTTCTCCAAATCCACCTCCAGCGGCACATCCAGATTGATCGTCGCCAACTGCTTGCTCATCATCACTTGCTCTCTCTGCTGCTGCAGCGCCTCGCGATACCTCTTGTTCGTCACCTCATCCGCGTGATCCAGCGCATTCTCCACGCTTCCATACTTCTGAATCAGTTCCGTCGCACCCTTTTCTCCGATCCCTTTCGCGCCCGGAATGTTGTCCACCGTGTCGCCCAGCAGCGCCATCAGGTCGATCACCTTTTCCGGCGGCACTCCCAGTATCTCCGTCACCTTCGCCGCGTCCACAATCGTGTCCGCCTTCGCTCCGCCCGAGCCCGTCCGCAAAATCCGCACGCCCTGATTCACCAGCTGCATCATGTCCTTGTCGTTCGATATCACCAGCACGTCGATCTTGTTCGCCGCGGCCTTTTTGGCCATCGTCCCGATCACATCGTCCGCCTCGTACCCGTCCAGCTCCAGAATCGGCAGACGCATCGCCTCGCATAGCCGCCGCACATATGGCAGTTGTACGCTCATCTCGTCCGGCATCGGCGGCCGCTGCGCCTTATACGCCTCGAACAATTTGTCGCGAAACGTCGGCTGCCGCGTGTCAAACACGATCGCCACGTACTCCGGCTGGTAATCCTTCAGCAGCCTCCTCACGATATTCGCGAACAGGAACGGCACCTTCGTCGGAATGCCGCTCGGCGCATTCATCCGGTTCATCGGCGCATAAAACGCCCGGTAAATATGCGCCATCGCGTCCACAAGAAACAATTTTTTAGTATTTTCGCTCTTAGCCGCCATGCGGGCGAGTATAGCAAAGGCCCGCGTCTCCAGCCGCCCGCCAACAAAACGAAAGGGCGCACGTAAGTGCGCCCTTTCTTGTGTCCATTTTAAATGTTGCTTACGGTTTCGGCGTTTCGGCCGAGCCTGCCGCCTGTGTCACCAGCAACATTTGCGTGCCGCTGTCCAGATGCAGATTCTTTCCCGTACAGGTGATTAGCGATCCTTGCGCCGCGCCCGTTGTCGCTGAGCTCAGATTGACTCCTTGCAGGCCGAACACTCCCTGGCTGCTTGATGTCAATTGGCCAGCGGCGTTCAGGCCGCCCACTGCTCCCTTGCCCCCCGCGACGGTATTCGTCGCCGAATGAGTGGTGGAATTCAGCGCCCCGCCTGCCGTGCTGCCAGCGTTCGCCGCCGTATTCGTCACCGTGCCAGCAGCTCCACCCGCCGTTGAGGTCACTCCTCCCAACGCGCCTCCACCTGCCGCCCTGCCCGACCCGCCGGCGTACGCTCCTGCGCCGCCTGCGGCAGACAGATCATTGCCGGCATTCGCGGTTGCAGCCGACTGTGCCGACGCTATCGCCTGGATCGCCACGTTTAACGGCACTTCTTGCCCGTTCTTCAGGATCGCTTTGTCAAACACGACGCCTAGCGCCGATTCCGAATCTCCCTTTGCGCGAGAGGATGCCTGGGTCACGTGTCCCACAAGTTTCGATCCCTTGGGTATCACTGTCTTGCCGTTTGATTTCGTCGGCTCGGTTGTGCGGGCGGCAACCGGATCCCCCGGCTTCGCTTTCTTCGAATCGACCGGCGCCGTCAACTCCGCATTAATCGCTGCGCCATTTCCGAGCGAAGCATTGGTTTGCCCATTCTGCGCCGACGCTGCCGAAACCGCCGAAGCGGAGCCCGACCCCTGCGCTTGCGCCTTCCCGGCCTGGGCGGAAGTCTGCCCACCCGCCTGAGCTCCCGCCTGCGCGTCCGCCTGTGTTTGCGCGGCGGCTACGCTGGCAAACAGAATCCCTGCCACAAGTACAAAACCGGTACGTCTCATGTGCGAATCCTCCTCATTTCGACCGTCAGTGGACAGGCTGGGATTGCCCGACAAGACATAAGGGTAGCGACGGCGTGATTTGATATTGGCAAACCGAGTGCCAAGGTTACACTCTTTGTTATCAATAAGATGTGGACAGAATGGGGTGGAAAAAGCGTGCGAAACCTGTGAAAAACGCTTCCTGAAATGAAAGAATTACATGCTCTCGACAAAGGGTAGGAATAGCGAAAACGGCCTCAGGCAATCCCCAACGGCTTCGCCACTTCCGCCAGTATGTTCGCGGCCTTCAGCAGGTGCTCCCTCTTGTGCGCCGCGCTAACCATCGCCCTCAGCCGCGCCTTGCCCTCCGCCACCGTCGGATAGGCCACCGCGGGCGCAAACACTCCCGCCTCAAACAGTTTGCGCGAAAATTCATATGCCTTCGCCCCATCGCCCACGTGAATCGGCACAATCGGCGTTTCGCTCGTCTTGAACTGAAACCCGCGCTTCTTCAATTCCCGCTTAAAAAATTTCGTGTTCGCCCAAAGCTTCTTCACCAACTTCTCGCCGTCCGGCGAATCCAGCAGCGCGAACGCCGCCGCGCAAGCCGCCGCCGTGGCCGGCGGATGCGAAGTCGAAAACAAAAATGGCCGCGCGCGCAAATACAAAAAGTCGATCAGATCCCGCGAACCGCACACATACCCGCCCATCGACCCGATCGCCTTGCTCAACGTTCCCACCTGGATGTGCACCCGCCCGTGGCACTGGTGATGATCCACCGTTCCGCGCCCGCCGCGCCCCAGCACTCCGCTGGCGTGCGCGTCGTCCACCATCATGATGCAGCCATACTTCTCCGCCAGATCGCAAAGCTCCGGCAGCGGCGCGATATCCCCGTCCATCGAAAACACGCCGTCCGTAATAATCAGCTTCTTCCCTGGGAACGAAGCGTGCTCCTGCAGAATCCGCTCGCAGTCCGCCACATCCTTGTGCTTGAACACCTTGATTGTCGCCTTCGAGAGCCGCGCCCCGTCAATAATCGACGCGTGATTCAGCTCGTCCGAAATGATCAGGTCCTCTTTCCCCAGCACCGCCGAAACCGTTCCCGCATTCGCCGTGAACCCGGACTGGAACACCACGCACGCTTCCACGTTCTTGAATTTCGCGATCTGCTCTTCCAGGTCCATGTGCAGCTTCATCGTTCCGGCAATTGTCCGCACTGCCCCCGCACCCACGCCGAGTTTCCGCACCGCTTCAATCGAAGCCTTCCGCAGCCTCTTGTCCGACGTCAGCCCCAAATAATTGTTTGAAGCCAGGTTGATCACCTCGCGCCCGTCAAACACGCAAACCGGCTTCTGCTCGCCCTCCAGCACCCGCAACTTAGGCGCCACGCCCTTCGCCCGCAACTCATTCAACGCCTCCGTCACATACTCCAACGGATTCCGCTTCGTAGTCATCGCTCCCGTTTCGCTCATCTCTTCCTCTCCAACCTCTGCGCCTTCTGTGTGCTTCCCTCTGAGGCCTCGTGTTACGTTTTTCTCTTATTTCTATTTTCCAATTTCCATTTTCTAATTTCTATGCTTTCAATCCATTCGGATAAATCAAAATCTTCCCCGCCAATCCGTTCTGCAATTTACTAAACGCATCCTCAAATTTCTCCAGCGCAATCTTTTCCCCAAATAGCGGCTCCAGGTTCAACCGCCCCGCCTTCATCAGCGCCGTCATCTGCACCCACGTCTGATACATCCTTCTCCCATAAATCCCCTGCACCGTAGCGCCCTTGAAAATCACGTCATTCACCAAATCCAACGGCACATTCTCCGTCGGTATTCCCAGCAGAGAAGCCCGGCCGCCCGCCCGCAACGCCTTGAACCCTTGCTGAATCGCCGACGGCACCCCACTCATCTCCAGGAGCACGTCTACTCCCGTTCCGTCCGTCTCCGCCAGAATCTTTTTCACCGCATCTTCCGTCGCCGGATTGATCACCACGTCCGCGCCCATCTGTTTCGCCATCTCCCGCCGGTGCGCGTTCGTCTCCGTCGCAAACACCGTCGAGCTCCCGCAAGCCTTCGCCACCGCGATCGACATCAACCCAATCGGCCCGCAACCCGTCACCAGCGCCGTCTGCCCCGCAATCGCTCCCGCCAGCACCGTGTGCACTGCGTTCCCCAGCGGATCGAGAATCGCCCCGTATCTTTCCGGAATCGACGCATCCAGCTTCCAGATATTCGTCGCGGGAATCTTCACGAACTCAGCGAACGCCCCATCCTGATCGATCCCGATCACTCTCACGTTCGGGCAAATGTGGGCCTCGCCCAACCGGCACTGGTGGCAGTGCCCGCAGTTCACGTGCATCTCCGCGCTGACGAAATCGCCCGGCTTTGCAGCCGTCACATCCTCGCCAACCCGCTCCACCACACCGCAAAATTCGTGGCCCAAAGTCACCGGAGGCTTGATCCGCCCCTGCGACCACCGATCCCACCCGTAAATATGCAAATCCGTCCCGCAGATCGAAGCCGTCTTCACGCGCACCAGCACGTCCCCATGCCCCACCTCGGGCACCGGAACGCTCTCAATCTGCAATCCCTTCGCCGCCTGAGTCTTCCGCAGCGCCTTCATCGTGGCCGCCATTCCAGCAAACTCCTCCCTACTTCCCCAACTAATCAACGCGCAATCTCAAATCCTAGCACACTGCAACATGCGCACCCGAGTACCGCAACCCGATCAAACGCCTCCCACCAATGAACTTGAGGGTGCCCCATCCTTCGCGCCTTTCCGCGAAGGGTGGGCTCTTACGATCGCAGGGTACGGTCTTCTTCTCTTTCTCTTTCTCTTTCTCTTTCTCTTTCTCTTTCTCTTTTTCTTTTTCGTTACCTCGTTACTTCTTTACTTCATCTTTTCCACCACTCCAATCTCCTCCAACGCCTTCAAATACTCCATCACCAACTCCAACGCCACCGGCCCATACTCCGCCGAAACCGCATCCCGAATCTCCTGCGCATTCCTCTTCCCATCCGCAAAATTCAAAACCTCGTACGCATACTCTTCCCCGCCACCCCACAATCCCTCATACTCCAACAACTTCGGCTTCGTCGCATGCCCTTGCTTCGCCCACTGCTTCTCAAAATAGTCATACCCAAACACCGCCATCGGCCCGGTCGGGCTTGAGGCCCGCCGAAATACGGGATTGCCGTCGGGCAAAGTTATGACCCGGCCGCAAATCCCCTCCGTATTATTCGCGATATTCTTTCCAATTATTCCGATCGCAGCCCATCGCATGCCGTTAGTGTCCGGCGCAAGCCGCGTCAGGGATTCCGCGAGCGGACGGGTCTGATCCCCCTCAAACCGCGCAATTTCGCCTCCTTCGCAAGGCGTACTGATTTGTGCGCTCTTTTGATGGATTTCTTTTGCCGTCTGGAGAGTTCGCAACCGAAGCAAGTCGATCACTGCTTGCAAGTCTTTGTCACCCATTCCCGCCAAAAAATACCCGCTCGCCGCCCCAATAAATCCCGCCCGCTTCAACTTCGTCGCATCAATATTCGCTGGCACATCCAGATTCGTGTGGATAAACCGGTCGGGCCAGTCATTCAGATAAATCGCCGGTATCCCGAACGACGAATCCTGATACACGTCGTGGTCGCTCCCCATCGTGTACGCCGAATACTCCGCCCGCAGCGGCTCCTTCCCGCCCTCCGGCGACACCAGCGGATACTCCGCCGTTCCCGTCGCCGCAAACTTGTACGACTCCTCATTCACCCATTCCGCAAACGCCCACGCCACATCCTGCACAAAAGACGGCAGGCTCATCGGCCCGCGCGTCACATGAAACACCGCCTTCGTCTCCGGCCCGCCGCCCACCATGTCCATGTGCACCACGACCTTGATCCGCTTCGCAAACTCCGGCTTGCCATTCAACAGAGCCAGCGTCCCCTCAATCTCCGGCGGAAAAATAAATCGAATCGTCCGCGCAGGCCGCGCCAGCTTTCCCTCCGCAATCAATTTCTGCAGCGTCCGCGCTACCTCCAGAATCGTTACGCACCCGCTCGCATTGTCATTCGCCCCCGGCCGCTGGTGATCCAGATGACACGAAAACGCGATCTCCTCCTCCTTCAACTTCGCATCCGCCCCCGGAATCGTCGCCGTCACCACCTCATAATTCCCCGCATGCTGCCCTGCTTTCACTACCGCATGCAGTCGGATTTTCTCTCCCTTCGCCAACCGTTCCTGCAATGCACGCGCCGTCCGTAACGAAACCATGAACCCAAACGTCTTGTTCGCTGAAAACGTCTCTAGATGTCCCCACCGAATCGCATCCAGATTCTCTCCCCACCAGGCCGTCTTTTGGTTCTGCGCATAGCTCACAATCCCCACCGCCCCGAACTTCCCCACCGCCAAATCCTGCACCGCCCCTGGCTGCGCGCTCACCAAAACAATCTTCCCCTTCACATACTTCCCCGCGTAATCGCTCTCCTTAGTCCCCACTCCCACATCCACCAACTCCGTCGTGACATCCGCGTTCTCGCTGTCCTCCGCTAACGCCACCGGTTCCGCCTCATAGCTCGCGATTACAGTGTCCCTCGCGACGAAGTAATCGCAGGCTACCGAGCTCGGGTTTTTTCCAGATTTCTTCACTCGCTCTTCAGTCGCTTTGCAGTCAGGAGACAAGTCGATCGTCGCGTCCCGCAATTCTCCTTTTTCTGCGTCCCACGCCGGCCGCGACCTTTGCGTTCCATAGAAAATCTTCCCATCCGCCGGAAACTGCAGAATCGCCACATCGCTCAATCCATACGCCCGCAACCGCTCCGCCACCAACTCCGCCGCCTCATGAAATCCCTTCGACCCCCGCTGCCGGTGAAATTTCGCAATCCCCTCCAGATTCCTCTTCGCTGTCTCCCCACTGATCTCCCCCGCAATCGCCGCCACATCCTTCTCCGCCAGCAGGGGCGGCTTCTGTCCCCACGTACCCACGCTCAACATCAATCCCGCCGCCATCACCGCAATCGTCCTCATCCAGTCATCCTTCCCACCAAAATCTCTCGCCAAATTCACCGCCACCAAAAACCTTGTCAGCCTGAGAGCATCCGATAAGGATGCTCGAAGGACCTCAACCTCCACGCCACTCAAACTTCAGCTACGTCCGCCTCTTCGCTTCCTGTTATCTGCTATCTGATCGCTGTTCACCTCTCTTTCTTCGCCTCCTTACTTCTTCTCTTATTCATATCCACCTTCATCCCCTTCACCGGCTTCCTCTTGTTCAACTTCGCCGCCTCCACAATCAATTTCTTCAGCGCCGGCTTCTTCACATCCGCCACCGTCCGCACCTTTACATGCCGCACGTTCTTCCCCGTCCCTTCCAGCAGCCCTTCAGGATCCGGCAGCGTCGCCCCGCGCAAAAAAATAAACGTCACATGTTCCTTCCCTGTCATGAATCCGCACACCGTTCCGTTTGAATCAAACGAAGGTATCTTCCACGGATTCACGTACTCCTCACACCCTGCGATCGTCTTCTTCACCAGCGCCCGCAAGCTTTTCACCACATCTCTCTGCTTTCCCGCCTTCGCCACATACTCGTCGATCCACGCCCGCCCTTCTTTTCCTTCAATCGTTGGCATAGCTCACCTCCCCGTCCCAATCCGGCCACATTCTATTCCTTTTCCTGCCCTCCTGATTTCCCCGCTGCCGCCGCCGCACCCTATACTAAGAATTCAACTCTTCGCGATGCCCGACACCTCCTCCTCCACCGCCACCTCGCTCACGGAAACTTCCGAGAGTCCACGATTGCCCGAATTTCCGGGCGGCACGACGGCGCAAATTCTCCCCGCCGTCTCCTTCACCTTCGTCTGCTACCTTTCCATCGGCATCCCCCTGGCGATTCTTCCTCCATACGTCCACCTGCAACTCGGCTACGGCACGATCCTCGCCGGGCTCGTCATCAGCGTGCAATATATCGCCACAGTCCTCTCGCGTCCGCGCGCTGGCCGCATGATCGACGCCGTCGGCCCCAAGCGCGTCGTAGTTTACGGCCTCCTGGCCTGCGCGGGCAGCGGCGTCTGGATGTTCGCCGCCGCTTTCTTCAATCATCTCCCTTACGTCGCGCTACTCCTGATACTCCTCGGCCGCCTCATGCTCGGCGTCGGCGAAAGCATGGTCGGCACCGGTGCCTCGATCTGGGGTATCGGACGCGCCGGCTCCCAACACATCGCCAAAGTTATTTCCTGGAATGGAGTCGCCACCTTCGGCGCGCTCTCCGTCGGCGCTCCGCTGGGAGTCGTGCTTCATCAGCGGGTGGGCTTCGGTGCCGCCGGAATCCTGATTCTCCTTCTAAGCCTGGCCGCCGCTGTGCTCGCTCTTCGGCTTCCTCGCATTCCCGTTCCTCCTTCGCGGCATCTTCCGTTCGCACACATTTTCTGGCGAGTCGCTCCTCACGGCACCGCTCTCGCCTTCGGCGGCATGGGCTTCGGCGTTCTCGCCACCTTCATCACGCTTTATTTCGCCACCCTGCATTGGAGCGGCGCCGCCTTCACCCTTTCCCTCTACGGCGTCTCGTTCGTCTGCACGCGCCTTTTGTTTGCTGGACTGATTCCCCGCCTCGGCGGATTCCCTGTGGCGATCGTCTCTCTCTTTATCGAAGTGTTCGGCCTCCTCCTGCTCGGTTTCGCTCGAGTTCCCTCCGCCGCCTTCGCTGCCGCCGCCCTCATCGGCTTCGGCTTCTCCCTCGTCTTTCCCTCGCTAGCCGTAGAAGCTGTTCGCCACATTCCCGTCGAAAACCGCGGCACTGCCCTCGGCACCTACAATCTTTTCGTCGATCTCTCCCTGTTCCTCGCCGGCCCGCTCGCCGGCGCCATCATCAGTCATGCCGGCTACCGCCCCGCATTCCTCAGTTGCGCCGGCGGCGTCTTCTTCGCCTTCTGCCTAACCATCCTCCTCGCCTCTCGCCACCACACTCCCATCTCCACCTGATACCGCCGCTCTTGTGGCATAGCCATTCTTGGCGGTGCGAATTTCCGAAAATCCAACTGAACGTCTGCATATTGGACAACCTACGCGCTGCGCCTCCCTCCGATTCCTCTACCTACTTTACTTCCTCAACCTCCTTTACCTTCCCTCTCCACCCCGCATCAAACTCAAATGAAATTTTTCCTCTCATTCCCGCGTATCATCTATTGACGCCACTTCCATGCCCACCGCCGATCCTGCCATCCAACTCGACCGCGTCTCCCGCTACTACACGATGGGCGAAACATCCGTCCGCGCCGTCAACGAGCTCTCCCTCTCGGTCCCCCACAACGAATTCCTCGCCCTCCTCGGTTCCTCCGGCTCCGGCAAATCCACGCTCCTTAATCTAATTGCCGGCCTCGATCGCCCCACCTCCGGCTCCATTTTCGCTCACGGCCAAAACATCGCCTCTCTTTCGCCACTCGATCTCGCCCGCTATCGCCGCAACACCATCGGCATGATCTTCCAGTCCTTCAACCTTCTTCCCCGAATGACGCTCGAAGAAAATGTCGAACTTCCTCTCCGCCTCGCCGAAGTCGATCGCGCCGAGCGCCCCGCGCGCGTACGCGAAGCCCTTGAAAGAGTTCGCCTGACGCATCGCCTTGGGCACCGCCCCACGGAACTCTCCGGCGGCGAACAGCAGCGCGTCGCCATCGCCCGCGCCCTCGTCAATCGCCCGAAAATTCTTCTAGCCGACGAACCCACCGGCAATCTCGACTCCGCCACCGGCGAAGCCATCCTCACTCTTCTCCGCGAACTCCGTTCACAACTCGGCATGACCATCGTCATGGTCACGCACGAACGCCCCCTCGCCGAAGCCTTTGCCGACCGCCTCGCCATCATGGGCGACGGCAAGCTTCTCTCCATTTCCTCGCCGAAAGGCCTCACGCAATGAAGCCCCGTGACCTCACCGATCTCGCCCTCCGTAATCTGCGCGAATCAATCCTTCGCAACGCCCTCACCACCCTCGGCATCGCCGTCGGTGTCGCGTCTTTCGTCGCCATCATTTCCATCGGCGTCGGCCTGCAGCAACTCGCTTCGAAACGCCTTTCCGAAAGCGGCCTCTTCGACACCATCATCGTCACTCCAAAAAACAATTTTCGCGGCATGGGCGGTCCGCAACGAGAACCTCAATCGGACAAGCCGCCGCGCGTTCTCGACGACGACGCACGCAAGGAATTCGAAAAACTTCCGAACGTCATCGAGGTCTATCCCCAAATTCGGTTCTTCACCGAAGTCCGTTTCAACAACAAGCCGTTCGCCACCGTCGTCGCAGGCATGCCCGACTCCTCCAAAAATTCCGGATCCTTCGACGGCATGCAGGGTCGCTTTTTCTCTTCCGCCAGCGCCGACGAAGCGATCCTGCAAATCGAATTCGCCAAAGAGCTCTCGGATCAGGCGTCCTCGCTTATCGGCCAGGATCTGATCCTCCGCTACGCCGAACGCCAGGCCCTCCCTTCCTCAACTACCAGTACCGACACTTCCGCCGCTCAACCCGATGCATCCGGCGGGGGCTTTTCTGTCGTACCCAAAGAACTTCGCCTCAAAATCGTCGGTATCGTCGAAACCGAACCCGCTGCCGGCTACGGCGGCTACGGCAACGCACGCCTCCTCATTCCGCTCGCCACCGCTTCCACGCTTCGCGCCGCCCAAGTCAACGACCTCCGCGACATTGTCCGCGACTCCGGTTCCAACAAAACCACCTTCGCTTCGCTCTCCGTTCGAGCCAAATCTCCCTCGCAGGTTGAAGCTCTCGAAACATCCATCAAAAACATGGGATTCCGCGCCTTCTCGCTGCTCGACGCTTCCAAGTCCCTGCGCATCTTCTTCACTGTCTTCGATCTCCTCGTCGGCATTTTTGGAAGCCTCGCCCTCGCCATCGCCACGCTCGGCATCGTCAACACCCTCGTCATGGCCATCCTCGAGCGGCGCCGCGAAATCGGCGTTCTCAAGGCCCTCGGCGCTTCCGATTCGGACGTCCAGCAACTTTTCTTCGTCGAAGCCGGTGTGATGGGTCTTCTAGGCGGTGTTCTTGGCGTCGTCGCCGGCTGGGCTCTCGGCCGCGCCATAACCTTCGGTACCAACACTTATCTTGCGCGTCAAAATCTCAATTCCATCCAGCTCACTTCGGTCCCCTGGTGGCTCGCCCTCGCGGCCCTCGTCATCGCCGTTCTTGTCAGTCTCGCCGCTGGCCTCTATCCTGCTTCTCGTGCTGCCAAGCTCAACCCCGTCGACGCCCTCCGCTATGAATGAATCGCAATTGCTTGAGGGTGACCCAATTTTCAAGTCTTTTGCGATAGGTGGGCTCTTGCGATCGAACGCCGCGATCCCCCGCTCCTTCCTTTACCTCCTTTCCCTCCTATACCTCCTTAACTTCCCTCTTTCCGCCGCCACCGGCCGCGTCGAGTGCAACTCCCTCGCCAGCAAAATCCTCTCCCGCAGCGTCCCTTACTGCATCGTCCTTCCTCCAGCTTTCGACACCGACAAAACAAAACACTTTCCTATCCTCTATTCCCTCCACGGCCTCGGCGACAACGAACAGTTCTTCATCCATTCCGGCCTCTGGAATCTCGTCGAAGACCAGCGCGAAAAAGGAGAATTGAAGAACTTCCTGATCGCCACGCCGGACGGTGGTGCGGGCTTCTACATCAATGCCAAGGACGGCAAGAACCGCTACGAAGATTTTCTTCTGCAGGAATTTTTCCCGTTCATCGAAAAGCGCTATCGCGTCGCCCCCGGCCGCGCCAACCGCGCCATCTCGGGCGTCTCCATGGGAGGCTACGGCGCGCTGCATCTCGCCTTCCGCCACCCGCAACTCTTCGGCGCTGTCAGCGCCCACAGTGCCGCGCTCATTGAAAAGCTTCCCGGCTTCCTCGGTACTTCGCCTTCAAGCTCTCCTCGAGCTCGCGTGCTCGGCGGCGTCTTCGGCAATCCGCCCGATCCCGCTTTCTGGGATCAGAACAGCCCTCTCGTCCTCGCTCGCACCGCCAATCTCGCCGGCCTGAAAATCTATTTCGACTGCGGAGACAACGACGACTACGGCTTCTATTCCGGCGCCTCCGCCCTCGACAAAATCCTTACCGCGCGCCGCATCCCCCACGAATTCCATCTCTATCCCGGCCGACACGACGCCGCCTACTTCGCCGAGCATCTCCCCGCCTCGCTCCAATTCCACTCCCACCTCTTCCCATAGCGCGGTAACGCGTTGTAGGGGCACGATACATCGTGCCCTCTTCTCTGCGACGGGTAGCGATTCACTGCGAAGACGGCGATGCGGCTTGCGCGGTATTTCAAGACGAACGCGGAATTCTGGCTGAACCTGCAGAATTTTCATGATTTGGAGTGCGAGAGGCGGGCGGGGAAGGCTTCGGAGATTGAGCGGCAGGTGCAGCCGGTGGGGGCGGGGTGAGTCCCGCACGGGCACAAGTTTTCTTCAGTGGCCAGTTCGAGCTGAGTCCAACACCGAGACCAATTGGTTTGCCAGTAAGGATTCCAAGAGTTGCTCCATTACGGTAAGGTCAAGCTTGCCGGACGCGGTGGCTTTGTCCGCAGCTTCGAGAGCTTCATAGTACGGGGTTTTATTCTTGGATATTTGTTCCGGGATAGTGATTGTGCCCGGCAACACATAGCCCAGGCGGGCGCAGAGCACCAGATAGCAAACCGCCCGGGAAGTGCGCCCGTTGCCGTCCACGAAGGGATGAATCCAGTTCATCCGCCACAGGGTGTATGCCGCAAGATGGAGCGGAGACGCTTTAGTCCAGTTATCGTTGATGTAGTCGCACATCTGTTCGATATTTTCGGCGACTAGGTGCGCGCCTGGCGGCGTATGTTTGCTTCCCTTAATCTCTATCCCACCGGGGCGAAACACGCCTGCAAATGAACTAATCCCTTCCAAGGCACGGCGGTGCAGGGACAGGATTGCCGAGATTCGGAGTTTGAATGGGCGGTCTGGTTGCAGCCAGTAGTTGATCAGTTCGAGGACTTCATCGAACTGACGAAGGCCATTCTTGGCTTCTTGACGCGCTTTTTGTTCGGGGTCGGAGATCAGCTCAATTTCTAAGGCTTTGCTGTGTCTCTCCCCGTCTAAAGCCATGTGCGACTCTAGCGGGATTTCTTGAGTTCTTCGGCTTCCTGGTCGACAGTTTCCCGGGTGATTCTGGAATTTTCGATGTTGGTATTGCCATAGGCGAAGCTCCGCCGCTGCTCCTCTTTTTGTTCGGGAGACAGTTTCACGTTTTTCGCCTTGTTCAGAAGCTCGTTTAGTTTTTCGGTCATTTGCTGGCCTCCCCTTGCGTTAGAAACTTAGGGGGTAAGTATCTAGAGTCAAGCTTATCATGAAGCGGTATGGGTGAAGGACGACGTTTCGACGCGATTTGTATGGCAGGTCAAAACCCGCACCCTTCAAACCCGAAGGGTGCGGCACCCGGCACCCCAAGACGAAAGAATTCTGGATGAAGTTGCAGAATTTTTATGATTTGGAGTGCGAGAGGCGGGCGGGGAAGGCCTTGGAGATTGAGCGGCAGGTGCAGCCGGTTGGGGCGGAGTGAGTCCGCTGTAGTTTGCGATTCAAAGAGACACAAGACCCCACCCTTTGGAAACCAAGGATCGCGCACCCAACCATAGGATTCCTAACGAGTTTCTTCCCTGCCCGCGTTAATGCCTTGGTTACTCCCCCTCCCCCCTATTTTTTCAAAGTGATTGATTTTGCAGGGAGATGAAGTGGTTTGTTTTATATCGGTTTAAAAGTGATAGATGTGGAAGGAGTTGGGGCGGGGGATAAGTTCGGCGCAAAAAAGCTTTCTTCAGGGGCTAAAGCCCACTCGCTGCGAATGTTTTACGCCGGGGCTGAAGCCCCGGCCTCCTAAAGAAACTGCAAGAGCACAGGCCCATCGACCTAGGTCAGGGCAGGCGGGAGGCGGAGTTCGGAATAGGCAAAAGGAACGGTGGGCACGAATTATCGTGCCCCTACATGATTTTGGGGAAGGGGATGGGCTCGGGGTGGGTGGGATCGGGGTTGGGTTCGTCGGAGGGAGTGTCGTTTGCGGGAATGAGGATGGGGTTGGTTGATTGCGCGGCGGGGGCATCGGGGGAGGGTGGAGTGGCGGGTTCGTTGAAGACGATGGATTCCTGGACGATTTTGGGCCAGCGGTCGTCGAAGGCTTCGAGGAATTCCTGTTTGGCGAGCTTCTGAGTCTGAAGCATGAGGTTGCCGAGGTTGGTGAGAGCGATGGTGGTCTTGGGCTTGATGAGTCCGAGGGAGGTGGCGGAGAAGAGGGTGGCGAGGGCGGCGCTGAGGTCGCAGGCGGTGAGGATGTCGCTGCTGAGGAATTCGTTGATCTGCTGGCCGGCTTCCTGGGCGTTGAGGTGGTCGCGGTATTTCTTGGCGTGGAAATAGCAGAGGCCCATGTCGTCGGCGGAAGGGGGCATCTGGCAGCGGCGGCCGTCGGCGAAGAAAAACATGCACGTGCAGGGGCGTTCCTGGTTAATGGACATAGTTCGTCTCCAGAAAGATTGAATTTTGGTTGTAGTGGGGAGCCCGCGCAGGAAAAATCGCGGGCGCACTTTTCTACAGGGGAAGGGTGACAGGCGGGTATGGAGTTGTCAAGTAGAATGTTGGTTATGGGGTGCTTAAGGAGACAGCTAGGCGAATGACAAAGAAGAGCCCAACGCAGAAACGCAGTGCGCACAGAGATTGCGCAGAGCCGGGAAGGGATTGCAATGCGGAAAGTTGCGGCGTATTATTTGATATTATGAGCACCTCAAAAACGATCAGTTTCCGTTTGCCGTCCGACGCGGTCGAAAGTCTGGATGCGCTGGCAGAGAGCCTGGACCGGGACCGCAGCTACCTGCTGAACGAAGCGGTCGAGAATTATCTGGAACTTAACGAGTATCACGCCAAACTGATGGCCAAAGGCCTGCGCGCCGCGAAAGAAGGGAAATTTGTAGCGCATGCCGAAGTGAAAAAGATGATTCAGAAGATGGGCCGCTCGAAGTAAATTCCCGCAAATGATTATCCGATGGACGACACCCGCGACAGAAGAATTGGTGTCGGCTTACGAGTATGTTGCAGCCGAGAACCCTGCCGCGGCGAGACGAATCATGAATCATATCTGGGAAACGGTGGACATACTGGCGCGGCATCCCACGGCGGGCCGCAAGGGGCGCATAGCGGGAACTCGAGAGCTGGTCGTTCCCGGCACGCCATTTATTGTTGGCTACCGGATCGAGAAGAAAGAGGTTTGGATATTGGCTGTGATGCACGCGGCGAGAAAGTGGCCGGATGAGTTTTGAGGGGCACCCGGGTAGTCCAAGACGAATGCGGAATTCTGGCTGAACCTGCAGAATTTTTATGATTTGGAGTGCGAGCGGCGGGCGGGGAAGGCGCTGGAGATTGAGCGGCAGGTGCAGCCGGTCGGGGCGGAGTGAGCCACGCTGTAGTTTGCGGTTGAAAGAAACCCAAGACCCACCCTTTGGAAACCAAGGATGGGGCACCCGGCAGGGCTAAGTGAGACGATAGGAGCCGGCGCCGAGGAATTTGAGGAGGCCGAGATCCCGGAGGACCTGGAGTTGTTGGCGGATTTTGTCGCGGACGTGGGCGTTGTTGGGATGAACTTTGGCCAAAGCTTCGGCGTGAGCGTAGGCATCAGCGAGAGTGAATTCTAGTTTTCCCAGGGATTGCACTACTTGAAGCACGTCGAGGGTCCAGCCTCGTTTTTCCACCTGCAATTTTTCCAGAGGTCGGAGCCGGTCGTAAGAACCGCGGACTTCGCGCGGAGCGTGGGGACTTCCGGCTGTTACGACCGGGATACGAGCATGTGCGGGAATCTTTTCCAGTAGAATGTTGCAGCCAACCCAACCGGCGCGACGCGCGGTTGAAGCGAGAGGTGGCCGGCGCTCTACTGCGGACAATGTAAAAGCGAAATGCGGGACGAGAAAAACCGTCCGGACAGTCCACGTGCCCAAGTCATATTGCAGGACAAATAGATTTGGCGTCCTGTCTTCGAGAATGGCGCGCTTCATTTCGGAGTATGCGGCGTCAACGATTTTGGAACCAAGGGGCTTCGATTGGCTTTTAAGTTGGAAGGGAGAGTTACAGGCAGGGCAGAAATAGTCGACGGCAACGGTGTTACGCGGAGCTATATCAAGGGTAGGTGATTCGCACGCGGGACAGAAAAAATTCCCTGCGCCCCAAGATTCCGTTCCGACGCGAGCACGCTGCGAGGCACTTTTATAACGCACCAGGTCAACTGTGGGTAGGCCAAGGTTCATGGAAACTGGTGGCGGCTCAGGCTTGGTCAAGGAACTCGACGCCGAGTCGCTCTTTCATCAGTTGTTTTAGCCGTATAACCTCAATTTTGATTGCATTCGTGCGGGAGTTCAGAAAATACATTGTATAGCCCTCAGGGGTGGTACTTGGCTCCAGTGTTCGTACGTCGGTCTCCTGGATGGCGGCAAAACGAGATGAAGTCGGACTCACAGACTTGTCGAAGTCCCAGCACACGATCCACCTTAAAAACTTAAAACCGTGATTCAAGGTCTCCCGCAGCAGGTACTTCATCTCAACATAGGAGAATTCGCTCTCCGACACAGGGTTGTCTGTCTTGTTGCGCGCAACTATGTCTATGCCCTTGGAAGTGTTGTAATCAAGGGGCTCGAAATTAAAAAGTTCGGGATGTGACGTCCATACCCTCATAAATATGCCGAACAATTCAGCTTCGTTGCGCGGTTCCAAGACTCTTTGCCTATTCCAAGTTGCAATTCGTCTTGAGGTAAACGTCTTTGTTCGGACAAGAAAATCGTCGCGCTCTTCTCTTAGAGTTCTTTCTTCGTCCTGCCATTGGAACAACGTGTAGATTCCACTTCTGTTCAGATCTGCGTTTATCTCTTCTAGGTGGGCTTGTACTGCTTTTTTGAGCTCCTCGATTATTTTGGGGTCGGTGTTGGCGATTGAACCTCGGTTTGCAGTAAGTTTTAGCCGCTGGCAGTTTATGAATCCATGGAGGAGAGTGAGCGAATTGGAACCGGTTCCGAATCTTGCAATCCAATCGTTGATTCTCTGCACGGGAATATAGTCTTTGCACAGCCACAGGCCATAACGGTCTGCAACTCTGTAGCGCCCGGTATCCTTCCGGCGTCTGTCTCCGAGAAGGGGATTGTACTCACGCTTGATTTCGTCTCCCTCAACGGAAATGATTCCGTCGTATGTGACTTCTGGCAGTTCTTTGAGTCTTCGGCCCTTTAAGGGATAGCGGCGTACGAATACGTCTGCTGCGGTGGATTGATGCTCGTCAAAGAGCTTGTTTATGTCTTGGTTCTCCGGTGGAAAGGGGTGTCCGAAAGCTATTGGCTCGAATTCCTCTCGGTCCAAACACTTTAGCTGGAGCTTTAAGTCCGCCAGCGCGTCGACTCCAAGTATGGTTTCAATGGACCCGAATTTTGTGAACCAGAGTATGTAGTCCTTGACAACGTTTTGGACGAATGAGGATCTTTCGTTTTGGTTATAACCATAAATGCTGATTAGCGTACCCGTGTGCGCTTGGGTGGGTTTTATAGTTCGTATCTTTGGCTGATGCGGGATTCTACGCGTTAAAGCTCGCATGGGTCGCTCGCATATCGATTCGTAGGTTCCATCGTCGGAATGCGTGAGGACTCTCACTTCCTCGGAGCGGAGGTAAATCTTGGTGCCATGACCCTTCTCTCCGATTTTGCCCTTGTCATCCCGCGAGGCCGAAAAGCCAAGGCCCCAAAAGTCTCTCTCCAAAACCTCCCTTTTCATTCCACGCCCATCGTCCTCGATCGTGATGACAAGTGTTTGAGCTCCGTCAACCTCTTCAACAGAAAACGCGATTTTGATTGATCGAGCTCCAGCATCAATCGAGTTCGATATGGCTTCGCGGAGAATCTCGAGGGGGTTGCCGAAGTCACTCGCTATCTCCAGGAATTCCGCCTCGGCATTTACCTGTGGGGATATCTCTTCCCAATCCGTCGAAAGAATTCTGTCAAGAGTGCTGGGCATGAAGGGGCTCCGTAATAGAGGCTCGTTAAACGGAGCCCCTATCGGCGATATCAGATCACTAAAAAGGTACTCTTGCAATGTGAACCAGGTTTGGAATTTCCTCAGGCGAGGAAGATTTGGGTTTCGGTTTTGATGATGAAGAGGGCGTCGTTAGGGGAGTGGCCGGAGTTGCGGAATTGTTGGAGGGCGTCGTCGAGAGTTGCGGCTTGGACGGAGAAGATTACGGCGCGGTTTTGGCGGCCGATGAAGTGGAAGCGGGTCTCTTGTTGGACTAGTTGGAGTTGTGTCGACATGCCTGGTGACTGAGTGTGCGATTGCGTTGCGAAAGGCGCCCGCCTCAGAAGGCGGCCGCTACATTCGGAAGCGCGATCTGATCGATCGATCAGGTTGGGAAATAGATCAAGGGAAAAGTGGATTGTTGTGAGAGAAAGTTCCACACGGACGAGTTGGTCGGTGATGCGTTGAAGCGTTAGCGCTAAATATTCATAAGACAATTCTAATGCTATGGCTTCGCGGCGGGTGCGGAGGGCGGCTAGGGCGGTGGTGCCGGAGCCGGAGAAGGGGTCGAGGACCAGGTCGCCTTGGTGGGAGGAGGCGAGGAGGATGCGTTCGAGGAGGGCGAGTGGTTTTTGGGTGGGATGCTTGCCGAAGCGCTTTTCCCAGGTTTCGGGGGGCTTGATTTCCCAGACGGATTTCATCTGCTTGCCGCGATTGGTTTCCTTCATGAGCTTGTAGTTGAAGGTGTGGCGCGATTTTTTGTCGCGGGCAGCCCAGATGATGGTTTCAGTGGCGTGGGTGAAATAGCGACAGGAGAGGTTGGGAGGCGGGTTGGGCTTGACCCAGGAGATGTCGTTGAGGAGCTTGAAGCCGAGCTGCTGCATGGCGAAGCCGACGGAGTGAATGACGTGGGCGGTGCCGGAAACCCAGAGGGAGCCGTTGGGTTTTAGGATGCGCTGGCAGGCGGCGAGCCAAGCGCGGTTGAATTCATGATTGGCAGCGGGGCCCTGGGATTTGTCCCAGTCGCCTTTGTTGACGGAAACCATTCTTCCTGCGTGGCAGGTGATGCCGCCGTTGGAGAGGAAGTAGGGCGGGTCGGCGAAGATGAGGTCGACGGAGGATTCGGGGAGGAGGGCGAGGAGTTCGAGGGAGTCGCCCTGGTAGAGGCGGATGTGGTGTTTTTCGTCGTTGAAGACGGGTGGTGGCAATTTGATGGGAGACTTTGTGGTCATGGAAGGTTGATCGATCAGGATCGTTGATCAGGTGGGTACGGGTGTCAAGCGGAGGAGAGAAAGAAGCCGACAGCCATTAGCCGTAAGCTGTAAGTCGAAGAGAAGAGCAAAAGAGCTAACGCAGAGTTCGCAGAGGAGACGCAGAGTGCGCTGAGAAGAGGAGAGCGGAGAAGAGGGCACGATTTATCGTGCCCCTACGGGTGATATGATTCGCGCTTGTGGGATTGGGAGGTGGCATGGGATTTGGGGAGCGGTTGGCGGAAGTGAGGACGGGGTTTGAGCGGTCGTTCTGGGTGGCGAACGTCAGCGAACTGTTTGAGCGGCTATCGTATTATGCGGCGTTTGCTTCGCTGGCGCGGTATCTGCACGAGGCGCTGAACTTTCCCACGGAGCGGGCGGCGGATCTTTCGGGGCTGTTTGGCGGGCTGGTGTGGTTCCTGGCGATTTTTGGGGGAGCGATTGCGGACCGGCTGGGATTTCGGCGGGCGCTGGCGATTGCGTACCTGATTTTGGCGGGATCGTATTTTCTGCTGGGGTCGCTGGGCGCGCCGTGGCTGGCGCCGTTGCGCAACGCGGTGCCGCTGGTGGCGCTGGTCACCGTGGTGCTGATGCTGCCGGCGCTGGGCGTGGCGATGGTGAAGCCGAGCGTGGTGGGGACGACGGCGCGGGCGTCGAATGAAAACGTGCGCTCGATCGGGTATTCGATTTACTACACACTGGTGAATATCGGCGGGGCGCTGGGGCCGTTTGTGGCGTCGTGGGTACACCGGCACCTGAGCGTGGAGAACGTGTTTCGCGTGGCGGCGGCGAGCGTGTTTCTGATGTTCTTTGCGGTGCTGGTGTTTTTCAAGGAGCCGCGGAAATCGGGCGACGTGGCGACGGCGAGCCTGGCGGAAACGATGCACAACTTCGGGAAAGTGGTGGCGAATCCGAAGTTCATGATTTTTTTGCTGATTTTTTCGGGCTACTGGATTGTTTACTGGCAGGAGTTCATCACGCTGCCGATTTATATTCACGATTACGTGGACCCGAAGGCGGACACGGAGCGGATGCTATCGACGGGGCCGCTGGTGGTGATTGCGTTTACGGTGGCGTTCAGCGTGTTGACGAAGAAGATGGCGGCGTTTCGGGCGGTGCTGCTGGGGACGCTGGTGTCGATGTTGGGTTTCGCGGTGCTGGCGCTGCACGCGAGCGTTTATGCGGCGTACGCGACGCTGGTGGTGATTGCGGTGGGCGAGCTGATTCAGCAGCCGCGGTATTACGATTATATTTCGCGGCTGGCGCCGGCGGGGCAGCAGGGGACGTACATGGGATTTGCGTTTTTGCCGCTGGGGATTGGATCGTTTCTGGCGGGGAGGATTGGCGGGGCGCTGTTGCACCGGTTTGGAGAGGTGGAGCACCGGCCGGAGATGTTTTTGTGGGCGTTGACCGGGATTGGATTGGGGACGACGTTTTTGTTGTGGGTTTACGATCGAGTGGTGAAGCCGTCGGAGGGGAAAACGGAGTGAGCAGCGAAGAAAAAGCGCCCGCCTCGGAAGGCGGCCGGTACAAAGGCAAGAGTAACCCAAGAGGGGGGCAAGCCCCTCCCTTACAAAGGCAAGAAGGCGGCATAAAGCCGCCCCTACACAGGATTGGAGTTAGAAACCGGAGAAGAGAAAATAGTCGAGGAAATCAATTGACCATGCGGCGAAGCGATTCCAACGCTTGCCGAGCGAGCGAATAACGCGGTTCGATCTGGATCGCTTCCTGGAAGCAGCGCATCGCCTGGCCATACATTTCCTTTCCCAGATAAGCGCGGCCGAGATTGTAGTGTGGAAAATGCCGCGGTTCGTAACGCCGGGATTCGACGGCCTGCTGGAGCCAGGGAATGGCTTCGTCAAACTGGCCGAGTTCGATGAGATAGGCGCCAATGTCGTTATAAGGATTGCCAAAGTCGGGGTCGAGTTCGATGGCGCGCTTGCATTCGGCGATGGCGTCCATCAATTTGCCTTGATAGTGATACGTCCAGCCGAGAAAGGTATGGGCTTCAGCTGTCGGATGCAGTTCCAGCGAAGACTGGTAGAGCTCGGCGGCGCGATCGTAGTCGCCCTCCATCTGCGCCTGATAAGCATCCTGCAATACTTCCCACGCCCGCGTGAGGGTCTCTTGGCTCATGGGGGAATTTTGAACGTAAAAAGCGATTCTCGTCAAAGGTACGAAAGTGCTAGCTGTGCACAATGGGCACCCTGTCCTGATGGCGGGGCAGAGGTGGAAATTTAGGGTGAGAATAGAGAAAATGATTGGGTTCTCATTTTGAGCAGGCTTGAAATCGAGGGGGGAAGCGTGAATCTTCTTGGGAAAAGTGCAGTGATTGCAGCGGGGTTCGTGGCATTGCTCGGGGTTGGCGCGGTGCTCGCGCAGGCGGCGACAAGCAATCCGGCGGCACCGAACGCAGCGGCGGTGGGGCGCGGGAAGACCGTGTTCCAGCAGAAATGTTCCGTTTGCCACTACGACAACAGCGAGCAGAAAAAAATCGGGCCGGGGTTGAAAGGCCTCTCCAAGCGCGGGACGTTCAGCGTGAACGGCAACAAAATCACGGACGAGAGCCTGAAGACGTGGATCGAAAACGGGGACCAGTTGATGCCGCCGTTTAAGGATGTGCTGGAGGCAGGGCAAATCAAGGATGTGATTGCGTACGTGAAGACGCTGTAGCGTTGCGAGCGGGCGCTTGTTGAACGATAAAAGAGAAACCCCCGTAAACCTGCACCAAGCAGGCGACGGGGGTTTCCAATTTTTCTCGCTCCCGGGCGGGAGAAAGAGCTACTTCAGAACGGCGTCCTTAAGGACCTTGGACGGACGCAGACGGACAACGGTCTTGGCCTTGATCTTGATCGCTTCACCGGTCTGTGGGTTGCGGCCCATGCGAGCTTTGCGATGAGCCTTCACGACGCGGCCGATTCCCGGGATAACAAACTTCCCTGCGCTGCCCTTGGCTTCCTTGACGGCTAACTTGTGGAGCTCATCAAAGAATGTGGCGACCGTCTTCTTGGCGGTGCCGGCTTTCTCGGCGAGATGCGAAACAATTTTGGTTTTGCTCAGTGGCTTAGCTGCCATTTCTTCTGCCTATCCTCCTGATTTGTCTATCCATCCCGGTGCAGCCGGGACCAGCCACGAGCAGGAAAAACCCCTATTTCCCTGCACGAAACTCGGGCCGAACCGGACTATAGCGAAGGAAGAAAAAGAACGCAAGGGCAAATGCGCAAAAAAGGCCGAAAAACAGCGATTTTTTTATGGGCATGTGCAAAACGTGCTGATTTCATGCGGCAAAACGCGCTTCGATGCCCATTCGAGCGAGATTAGCGTGTGTTATGCTGCGTAATTCCAAGTTAATCCCAAGTTAATCAAGGAGAAGCAACCGTGAGTACGAGCACGAACTGGCGAGAATTGGAACAGCGGATGTTGAAAGTGATCAAGACCGGGGTGCGCCCGGTGGCGGTGGCGTTCTTGGATGCGGAGCCGACTGGAGTGAAAAAATTTGAGGGCACGCAGCCTTCCGGATGCAGCTTCTGGCGGCTGGCGGCGGAGGGGCGCACGTTTTACACCATCCCTGAGAATCATTTCAACTGCGCTGTGGGCGCGTACACGCACAATATTGCGCTTTCGCCGGAGCGCGAAAAAGAAACGGAAGAGACGCTGAAGATGATGTTCGATCTGGGCTACGTGAAGCCCGAAGAGGTGCCGCAAATTCCGCGACTGGCAAAGGCGCCAAAGGCGATCGTGTATTCGCCGCTGGCCGACGCACCAGTGGACCCGGATGTGGCGTTGTTTGCGTTGCGGCCCGCGGCGGCGATGTTGCTACAGGAAGCCGCGGGGCGTGCGGGCGTTGGCACTGGGGCGCCGGCGCTGGGCCGGCCGACCTGCATGGCGTTGCCCGCCTCGCTGCAGCATGGAGCCATCGTGAGCCTCGGATGCATGGGAAATCGGATTTACACTGGCCTGGATGAGGATGAGATGTATGTGGTGCTGCGAGGGAGGGATCTGCCGCGAATCGCTGACGAACTGCAGGTGATCGGCGGGGCGAACGCGGCGCTTCGGGATTATGCGCGGGGACGGCGCGAGCAATTGTCGCAATGAGAGTTTGACGGAAGATAGCGGATAGAAGCGGGCGGCGCAATTTCAGACAATCAGCCTCGCAAGAAACAAAAGCGAGGCGAATTATGGGTTCGTATCGAGTGATGGCGATTCCGACCGCAGTTGCCGAGCAGGTGCGGGATACGGGGGAATCTCCCAAGTATGGTTTCCCGGCGCATCGGGAAGTGGCGGCGGGACGCGCGCCATGCAGGCATTGCCTGAAGTTAATCCTGAAAGATGAAGAGGAATTGCTGCTGTTTACCTACGATCCCTTCGGGGAGTTGGGCGAGCCGCCGCTTCCCGGGCCCGTTTATATACACGCGATGGACTGCCAGCGTCATCCGGAGAGCGATGTGATTCCGGCAGAGTTCCGCGGGCGGTTGCTGACGCTGGAGGGATACGGAGAGAACCGCGCATTGTTGAAGGAATTTCGCGTGGGCGATGGCGCGGAGGAACGCGCCGCGGAACAGTTATTCAGCGACGTGAAAATTCGCTATGTAAATGTCCGCAGCACGGAAGCAGGTTGCTTTTTGTTTCGGCTGGAACGGAGTTAAGCAAAGGTGCCTCGCGGTGGATTTGCATTTAGATAGCGGGAGAAAACGCAGGCGGGCCGGTCTAAAGACCGGCCACTACAGGAGAAAAACCGCCCCCGACCGGGTCGGGGCCGCTACAATAGCGAGAGATCTTCGTAGAGATGGGCGATGGCCTTGATGCCGCCGTAGTAATTTTCCAGCGCGAGATGCTCGTCGGGGGCGTGGGCGTTTTCGTCGGGAAGTCCAAAGCCTATGAGCACGCACGGCACCTTGAAGGTGTCGTGCATCTGGGTAACGAAGGGGATGGAGCCTCCCTCGCGAATGAAGGCGGCTTTCTTGCCAAAGCCTTTTTGCAAGGCGCCCTGGGCCACCTGGAAAATTGGCGCTTTGTATGCGGCAACCCAGGGCTTACCGGTGCTCAGCACTTCAAACCGGCAGTGGACGCTTTTGGGAAGAAGCTTTCGGATGTGCTTTTCAACAAGCTTGGCAATTTTCTGGGGATTCTGATTGGGCACCAGCCGCGTGGAAAACTTTGCGAAGGCTTTTGAGGGGATTACCGTCTTTGCCCCTTCGCCTTGATAGCCGCCCCATGCTCCATTGAGTTCGAGTGTGGGACGAATCCAGAGTTGCTCGACGGTGGTGAATCCCTTCTCGCCATGGTATGCAGGCGCGCCGACGGCCGTCTTGAAGTCCTTCACTTTCCAGGGCAATGCGTTCAGAGACTTGCGCTCCGCGGCAGGGACTGCAGCAACGTCATCATAGAAACCCGGAATGGCCACGCGAAAATTCTTGTCGTGCAGTTTTGCGAACAGCTCCATCAAAACAGTGAGAGGATTGGGCACCGCGCCGCCATAGACACCCGAGTGGAGATCACGCACGGGCCCGGTCAGTTCAATCTCGTAGTAGTTGAGTCCCCGCAGGCCATAGGTGATGGAAGGAACTCCCTTGCCCAACATAGCCGTGTCTGACACCAGCAAGGCATCTGCTTTGAGCTTTTCTTTGTGACTTTGCACGTAATCCCACAGGCTGACGCTGCCGACCTCTTCTTCCCCTTCAATCAGAACCTTGATGTTGACGGGGAATTTGCCGTGCAACTGATGGAGCGATTCGAGCGCTTTCAGATGGATGTGCACCTGCCCCTTATCGTCGGCAGTGCCACGCCCGTAGATATTTCCGTTGCGCACTTCGGGCTGAAAGGCAGGAGAGGTCCAGAGTTCCAGAGGTTCCGCAGGCTGGACGTCATAGTGACCGTAGAACAGCACGGTCGGCTTGCCGGGAGCTTCGAGAGATTCCGCGTAAACGAGTGGATGAAGGCTGGTTGGGACGATTTCGACGGTCTTGAAACCGGCGTTCCGGAGGCGATCGGCAACCCATTGGGAGGCGCGCTCGATGTCGGGCTTGTGCTCGCGCTTTGCGCTGACCGAAGGGATGCGGAGAAATTCGTAAAGCTCCCCAAGGTGCTGCTCACGGCGACTTTCTATAAATTCAGCAAGGTTCATATGAGGCCCCCAGGCGCAATAAGAATGAGCAAGAACTGTTCGCTAACAGCCCAAATTTTGATGAAGAAAAACGTGGTAGCGGCTTGCTCCTGAAGTATGTCCGGCATGATGCCGTAGCCGCCTAGGACATTCTACGGCCAGCGCATTCGGACACACAAGTTGCGGGGCCAAAAAAGCATGGCGATTGGGCACACCTGCCCGAAAGGACAATTGACGGCTCCTGATGCCAGACCGATGATGGGCACACTATGCAAGAAACCGCCTTTGCCACCAATCGGCGCAGCCAACGCATGTTTCACCGGATGAAGCTGCAAGCTCTGGGGCGCAATCACGCTGGGAAGAAATTTCGTGAGGTATGCGAAACCCTGGTGGTCAATGCCCACGGGGGCTTGTTGATATTGAGGCATGAGGTTGACAACGATGAAATGCTGGTCCTGGTGAATCCTGAGACCCAGGAAGAGTTGGAGTGCCGGATCGTGTTCACCGGGGAAAGCGGATCAAAGGGCATACGGGTCGGAGTGGAGTTCCTGACGCCAGCCCCGCACTTCTGGGGCATTGATTTTGACGCCCCGCGCCAAAACCCCGAAAAGCAGGACCAGACACACTGAGCAACCGCACACGACATTTGCAGCCAAAGGGCGGCACGTAACCTCCCTGTGGTCATCCAGGGGAGGAAATGCTTCACAGCGGAAGGGCTAAGTTAAAGCCTGGCAAGGGGATGTGGGAAATTCGGGAATGGCAAAGAGTTGCACATAATCTAACCAATCTTAGTACAAACCAATCTGCGCCGCAGGAGACCACAAATATAAGGCCTGTATATTCAATGACTTAAATAATTGGGGGTTTGGATTATTACGTGCTTTTAATCAATTGGAGTTGCTTTCTATTCGCCCACGGGGCTCCAGAAGACGGGTAGTAATATGGTCAGTAACATACGGTCCAAAGGTCACCCAGATGATGTCAAAAAAATTGGTACTCGCGTTAGTGCTCCTGATTTTCGCAACGGTATTGAGTTGTCCGGCCCAGGCAGACAACATCACGATTGTAAACCCGTCCTTCGAATCCATCGCCGGCCCTCTAAATAACACCTGCGGCACAGGGTGTGCCTACAATGAGGGCCCGGTTCCCGGAATCCCTGGTTGGTCAAGCGTCGCCGGGGGATCGTGGCAGCCAGGTTCCTTTTTTAGCTCGATTCCCAACGGCAGCCTGATCGCTTTTGCAAACGCCCAAAGCTCGCTGACGCAGACGCTCAGCGGAACGTCCGTATTGACCAACTCTCTGTACACGTTCTCCGTCTACGTTGGACAACGGATAGACGACATCAGCGGCAATTACAGCCTTTCGCTGGACACGATCCTGGGCGGGGTAACAACGACGCTATGCAATGTCTCGGGTAATGCCGCCAGCATAGCTCCTGGAACATTCCAGCTTGAGAGCTGCAGCTACCTGAGTTCATCGAGCGTCCCGAGTGGGAATCTCTACCTGCAATTAACCGCGGTTAGCGGACAATTGGACGTGGATGACGTGAGCCTAACCGTCCAGCCGGCATCGAGCGTGCCTGAACCGAGTTCGGCGCTTTTCCTGGGGGTGGGCATCCTTTCTCTCGCGGCCATTTTCATGGCGCGGAAAAGGGGAGAGATTCGTCTCGCCGCATAACGGGAGTTTTTCGGAAGTTTGAGGCCCCATCCGACGTCCGGATGGGGTCTTTTTTATTGCATGAGGTTAATTTTTCACGGATTGCACACGGAACGGTGCGCGGGCTTTCCTTGCCCGGCAAAGATTGGGCACAATGTTATGGTGCCAGTGTTTGCAGGATATAATCAAAAACGGAGGAGTGGGTGAGCGGTTGAAACCGGCGGTCTTGAAAACCGTTAGGCTCGAAAGGGCCTCGGGGGTTCGAATCCCTCCTCCTCCGCCAGAAATGTGGTTGTTGGTTAATTGCCTCCAGCTTGGGTAATCATTACGCTATGGTCCAGCGAGTCGCTCCCGCTCCGTTTCCGCTCCCGCCCGTAAAATAGAGAGTAAGTAAAACTATGTCGGATGCCCGCAGAATCGCTTTGTTTGTGGCCTCCTGGGCCGTTTTCCTGGGAATTTACGCCGGGGCCTCTTTCTATTTGAAACCGGGCCCATCGCTGAGTTCGTTTGGCGACATCGTGCAATGCTTTGTGCCGTTGATCGCCAACGCCGGTTTGCTGATCAATGCGGGGACACCGCACTGGCGGCGAAATATATTCTGGATGCTGCTGGCGCTGAGCTGCTCCATGTGGATGATGGGGCAATTCGAGTGGACGTATTACGAGATTTATCTGCACCGTGAAGTGCCCGACCCTTTTGCGGGGGATATTATTTTCTTTTTGCGGGGCATTCCGATGATCGCGGCGCTGGCCCTGCAGCCCCATTTGAAACGCCAGGAGTTGCGGCTCGGTCTGGGTTACCTTGATTTTGCGCTGCTATTGAGTTGGTGGACGTTTGTGTACGCGTTTTTTGTGCTGCCGTGGATGTACGTCAGCTACTCAGCTCCGGTCTACAACTACGCGTACAACGTATTGAACACAGTTCAGCAACTGCTAGTGATCGCAGGCTTCGGCATATTCTGGCTGCGGACCCGGAACGCGTGGCGGTCGGTATACGCGTATCTTTTTGGCGCCTCGGCGTTGTACATGCTGAGCTCGCTGACCTCCAATGTGGCGATTTCCCGCCACGATTATTACACCGGAAGCATGTATGACCTGCCGTTGCTGAGCGTGTTTTTTCTCTACGGGCTGGCGGGATTTGTGGCATTTCAAAAAAGGAAGGAACTGGATCTGCCGTCGGACGGAAGTCTGGCGGGAGGAGCGGAACCAGCCAAGTCTGGCAATGTTTGGGCCGCCCGCCTTGCGATGGGGGCGGTGCTTTCGCTGCCGCTTTTTGCTTTGTACGCAATGCACCTGGAGCACGACACGCTGGCCGTGAGGGATTTTCGTTTGACGGTAACGCTGGTTGCAGCGGTGCCGCTGGTTCTGCTGGTGTTCCTGCGGACCCATCTGGCCGAGAAGGATCGCGCGCTGCTGCTGGCGAAATCCGAATCTTCAATCGAGAATCTGCAGCGACTGCAGACGCAACTGGTGCAGTCCGAAAAACTGATTTCACTGGGCCAGTTGGCCGCCGGCGCGGCGCACGAAATCAATAATCCGCTCACGGCAATACTTGGCTATTCGGATCTCCTGGCAGACGATCCCGCCCTGCCGGATCGCGCGCGAACAACCGCTGGCAAGATACGAGACCAGGCGCGGCGCACCCGCAATCTGGTGCAGAACCTGCTCAGTTTTGCGCGCCAAGTGCCGCCAGAGCGGACATTGCTCGACATCAATTCGGTGGTCACGAGTGCCGTCCAGCTTCGCGCGTTGGATTTGCGCACCGGCGGACCGCGCATCGAAACGGACCTCGAATCCGTATTGCCCGGCGTCCGCGGGGACCACAACCAGTTGATGCAGGTTTTTTTCAATATTGTGAACAACGGATTGGACGCCATGGGGGAAGGCAGCGGGGGCGTGCTGACGATCAAGACATTGCGGGATCGCGGCAGCGTGGTGATTCTATTTTCCGATACCGGGCCGGGAATCAAGGAGCCGCACCGCGTGTTCGATCCTTTCTACACCACGAAGCCGGTTGGAAAAGGGACGGGACTGGGGCTGAGCATCTGTTACGGCATCGTGCAGGAGCATGCCGGAAAAATACTTTGTTACAACGGCCAAACGGGTGGAGCCGTGTTTCGCGTGGAACTTCCGGCCGTGCTCGCGGTTTTGCCCGGCAAGGGAAACGTTCAGACAAGTGCGGCTCCGGTATCCAGCAAACAATCGTAGGCAACAAATTTGCGGCGCGGCAGTTGAAATTTGCGACGGCAGGATGCGTAGAAGCTCAAGATAGAGTTTGCTGGCGGGGTGTCGGCAAAGGGCTGGCATATGAATGAAATTGCGATCAGCACGGAGCAATTGACCCGGCGCTTCGGGGCGTTGACCGCGGTGGAGAACGTGGACCTTCGCGTGAACACGGGGCAGTTCTTCGGCTTTCTTGGACCAAACGGCGCGGGAAAATCCACAACGATCAAGATGCTCACGGGACTGCTGGCGCCGACTTCCGGCCGGATGGAGCTTCTGGGCCTGGATTTTCAACAAAACCCAATCGAGGTGAAACGTCAGATCGGCGTTGTGCCGGAGGGAATGGGACTTTTTGAGCGGCTAACCGGCGGGGAATATCTGCACTTCATCGGACGGATGTATGGGTTGGATCGGGCAACAACCGAAAAACGCACCGAGGAATTGCTGGATTTTATGCAACTGGCGGACCGCGAAAAAACGCTGATCGCAGACTACTCACACGGGATGCAGAAAAAGCTGGCGCTTGCGGCGGCGGTGATTCACGGTCCACGGATCCTGTTCCTGGACGAGCCGTTTGAGGGCGTGGATGCGCTTGCAGCCGGAGCGCTGAAATCGCTGCTGGGCCGGATGACCGAGCGTGGCGTGACCATTTTTCTGACCTCGCACGTGCTGGAGATTGTGGAGAGGCTGTGCAGCCACGTGGGCATCATCCATAAAGGAAAATTGGTGGCGCAGGGATCTTTGGAAGAGTTGCGCGCGGGAATTCCAGGCGAGGAAGGCGAAAAGAAAACGCTGGAACAGATTTTCCTTTCGATAGTAGGGCAGAGCGGGGGCGAACAGGCGCGGCTGGAGGAACTGACTTGGCTGACGTGATCCAGATGCCGGGAGTGGCGGAACAGCTGAAACTGGTTTTTGGCCTGCGCTGGAATCTCTTGAAGAACAGCCTGCAGCGCAAGAACAACCGGTGGGATTTGATCGGGATGATTCTGGCGGCAGGCGGGAGCGCCATCGTGGTGGTGGGCTTATGCGTGGCGTTTTACGCCGGCGCTTACTTTTTTCTGGCCCGGAATCGGCCCGGTTTGATGTCGGTTCTCTACTTGGTGATATTTATTTGGTGGCAGGCAATTCCCATTCTTGTGGCGGGGTTTGGAGCAAATTTTGAGTTTCGAAGCCTGCTGCGCTTCCCGTTGAGCCTGCGAACATTCTACATTCTGGGTGTGGGCTACGGTTTTGCGGACTTTGCGGCAGTGTCGTCGAGCTGCTGGATTGCCTCGATGGTTGTCGCTACGGCAGTGGCGAGGGCGAATCTTCTGCTTGCGATGATGCTGGTGAGCTTGCTGTTCATCCTGGTGAATGTGACACTGGAGCGCCTGATCGGTTCGTGGATGGAAAAAATATTTGCGAACCGGCGGGCGCGAGAATTGCTGGTCGGATTATTTGTGCTGTCCATGGTCTCGATGAATTTCCTGAACCCGGCGCTGCAGCACTGGGGGAATCCTGGGACACGTCCGGGGATCAATCTGGTAGTGCCGTATTTTTCGTGGCTGCCGAGTTCGCTGGCGGGAAAAGCCATTGCCTCCGCGAGCGATGCAAATCCCCGGGCGTTGGCCCTGGCTGTTGCGGGATTGGCCGTCTGGCTGGGAACAACCAGCGGGATGCTGTGGCTGCGCTACAAGGCGCAGTATCAGGGAGAAGAACTCAGCGACAGCGCGGCGCCGGTTGTCCGTAAGCGAGTGGCTCGCAAGCAGGCCGGTTCCGCGGATTTGCCGGCATTTTTGCCGGCTCCGGTTGCAGGCGTGATGCGCAAGGAATTTCACTATCTGACGCGAAACGGATTTGCCTTCATTACATTGATATTACCGCCCGTAATGGTGATGTTTTTCTCGATGCAGTTTGCGGGGAATCACTCGCAGATCAAGCAACACGGGCTGTCGCCACAAACTTTTTTCCCGGCGGTGATGGCGTATCTGATTTTGATGCTGCTGGCCCCTGCGTACAATTCGTTCGCGTTTGAAGGGCCCGGGATTCAGTCCTATTTCATGGCGCCGGTGCGCATGCGGGACATCCTGGTGGGCAAGAACCTGTTTTTAATCTGCGTGGTGACCGTTGAGCTGGCGATTTCCCTTGCGGTGCTCATCTGGCGAAACGGGTTTCCGGGCCTTTCGTTGTTTCTATCCACGATCACCGCGGCAGCGTTCGGGGTGACGGGGCAGTTGACGATCGCCAACTGGTCCGCGCTGAGTTTTCCCAAGAAAATGGAGATCGGGAAAATGAAGGGGCAGCGAAATTCGGGAGTGGCGGTGTGGACCGCGTTCGGGGTGCAGATTCTGATTGGAGGAATCGCCACCATCGTGCTGCTGGCGGGGCGATGGTTCGGGAATCCGTGGCTGCCGGGCGTGGTGTTCGCGGGGCTGACGGCGGCGGCGCTTGGCGGATACGTTGCCTCGCTTGATCCGCTCAGCGTACTTGCCGAACGCAAGAAGGAATTGCTGATCGAAACACTTTGCCGGTAGACCACCCCTTCCGTTACTATTCTTCCTCGCGATTCCAACTTGAGAGGATCAACGATGAATCGGTTCATCCAGACACTGCTCGTGGCGCTGCTACCGATCGTGGCTGCCGAAGCTTTGCCCGCGCAAAACGCAAACAATCCAGCGAAGCCAGCCGATACACCAGCGGTTTCCAGTTACGAACAGGAGCTTTCGAGGGCACTGACGCGTGACTTGCAGGAATTTTCCCCCAAGACGGACAACTTAGGAAATGTTTGGGTGAGTGTTGGCAGCGGAGAGCCGCACCGGCTCATCGCGACCGGGATGGATCAACCCGGTTATATCGTCAGCGCGATTACCAGCGATGGGTTTTTGCGCGTGCAACGCTTGCCCCAAGCGGCGCCGAATGGAGTGTTTGACGCGTTGAATTTTGCGCAGCCGGTCTGGGTGTTGACGCGAACCGGCAAAAAGGTGAGCGGCGTGTTTGCCGGGCTTTCCGTGCACCTACAGCCGGCGCGCGTGAATGGCCCGAAGATGACTCACCCCGACGAGATGTATGTGGACCTGGGAGCGAAGAGTCCCGAAGAAGTGCGCGCGGCAGGAGTGGACGTGCTGGACCCGATTGTGCCGCAAACGAACTGGATGGCGATTGGAAAAGACGGAGTGGCGGGATTGGGCGCGCTGAATCACGTGGACATCGGGGTGCTTACAGCGTTGATTGGGGGGATGAAGACGTCGAAGGTAAAAGGGACGACTACGATCGCTTTCGTGGCGCAACAATATAACGGCGGGCGCGGATTGAACCGGATTCTTACGGAGATCCAGCCGAACGAAATGATTTATGTGGGGAGAGCCCGTCCGGAACAGCCAGCCAATGGGAAGGTAGTGCCCGAGTCACCGAAACCGGGAGCGGGAACAGTGCTCGGTTTGCCATCGACTGCGACGGAGGCCGGCCAAAGCTTTTTAACGGAACTTCAGGGGATCGCGGAGAAGGAGCACATCAAGAGTGTGAGCGTGACCGCAGCGGCTCCGCGGATTACGAGTTATACGAAGGGCGCGGAAATTCCGGGGCGTTTTGTGGGATTGGGTGTGCCGACGATTTGGCCGGTGACGCCGGCGGAGTCTGCGTCGAGGCAAGACGTGGAGCAGATGCAAAGACTGCTTGAAGCGTATCTGGATGTTCAGCCACCAATCGGAGAGGGGAATGGCGGATTTTTTGGAGCAACGCGACAAGGCGTCTTGCGCGAACTGGTGGAGGCTTATGGGGTGAGCCGGCACGAGGAGGCGGTACGAAAAGTGGTGCTGAACCGGCTGGATGCGCGGCTCCGGAGCAAGGTGACGTTGGATGGTGGTGGGAATCTGGTGCTGCATTTGGGAGACGGGAAGAAGGATGCGAAGACACCGCGGATCGCGATTGTGGCGCACATGGATGAGATTGGGTATGAAGTGAAGAAAATTGAAGACGACGGGCGCTTGCAGGTGGACTCGCTGGGCGGCGGATACGCGCAATATTTTCTGGGGCACGTGGTCCTGATTCACAAAAAAGATGGAAGCAGGACCGGCGGCGTGCTGGAACTGCCAAATGGTTGGGAAAAAGCCGGGTTTGAATGGCCATTGAGCATGAGATCCATAGATGAACCCGCCCACGTATATGTGGGGACGCAATCGAAAAAAGAGACGGAAGAGCTGGGAATTGAGATCGGCGATTTCATTACAATTCCGAAGGAGTATCGCGAACTGCTGGGGACGCGCGCCAATGCGCGGAGTTTTGACGATCGCGTGGGTTGCGCCGCCCTGATCACGGCGGCAAATGCGATTGGACCGGACCTGCCGGGGCGCGACGTTACGTTTGTGTGGTCGACACGCGAAGAAGTTGGGCTGGAGGGCGCTGGGGCGTTCGCCGACCAGGCCGCGAAGGAAGGGCGCTCGCCCGATTTCGTGTTTGCGATCGATACGTTTGTCAGTTCGGACTCGCCGCTGGAGTCGAAGCGGTTTGCCGACGCGACAATTGGGAACGGATTCGTTGTGCGCGCTGTGGATAATTCGAACACTGTGCCGCGCGAGTATGTGGACCGCGTGGTGGCGATGGCTCGCGAGCATTCGATTCCCGTGCAATATGGGGTGACCGGCGGCGGAAACGACGGCGCCGTTTTCGTGCGCTACGGCTCCGTGGACGTGGCGATGGGTTGGCCGCTGCGTTATGCGCACTCGCCGGGAGAAGTGATCGATACGAAAGATGTGGATGCGCTAGGGAAAATTGTGGAAGCCATCGCCCGGCAGTGGTGAGAAGGCAAGCGTCCCTAGCGGGAATTTAGCAGGGCGGCGAACCGTTCGGCAATGGCAGGCCAGGCGAAATGGGCCTTATAGGCGGCTCGGCTGCGTGCCGCTTGTTCGGCGCGGAAGCTTGCATCGGATAACAATCGAACCAGTGCGTCGTTCAGTTCGACAGGGGCGCTGGAATTCACGAGAACTACACCGGCGTCCGTAATGGGCGGCGCCGTTTCCGAATTTGGATAAGCGACGACAGGAAGTCCCGCGGCAATTCCCGCAATGGCGCTGCTACGCCGCGTGGAAATTCCGTTGCGGACGAAGAGCAGCACATCACAGGATGCCAGACGCTGCACCACGTGTTCCGGTTCAACAACGCCCTCGACGGATAACTCAACCGGAAAATTGCGCAGCCCTTGCCGGAGAGCTTCTTCTCGAAGTTCGGAATGCCTTCCAAAGATGGATAACCGAACGCGCCCAACTTTCTGCGAAGCATGCTGGATGGCGGCAAGGATCAGCTGCGTTTCCCGAGCGCCTTGTTCCCCGCCCGTGATGCTGAAAACACCCACAGTAGGAATGTCCCCAAAAACCTTTGCGGCAATTGTTTCGGGAAAAGGAAGATTGGCCCCCACGGGAATGAATCTCGCGTTCGCAGGAACCGCGGTGACCCACGAGAGTTTTTCGGGCGGAACCGTGAAGATCGCGAGATCCGCTAGAGCCAGCGCGTGGCGCATGGTTCGTGACTGCACACTATGCCGAAGCCGGTCGATGAGTCGCGGGCTGGAGAACGGTTCTACGTCGTGGAAAACCACGGCGACACGAGCGCCCGCCGATTTCAGGATGCGAAGGACGCGCGCAAACCTCAGCGGGAAGCCGCGGGCGGACCAGGCGAGCGCCGTATATTGCACCAGCACCCAGGTATCGCGCCAGCCTGCGGCTTGAAGACGCAACGCGCGCAGCGACTGGCGCCAGCCATGCAGTTCCCATGGCACGCGGCGGATCTGCAACTCAAATCCGTGAGGCAGGAGAGCTGCGCCCAGATAGCGGCAGTATTCTTCGACGGCGTCTGTGGGCGCGTCTTTGCGGCCGAGCAGGGCGAAGCAACGAGTCGTCAAGGACGAACTCTTTCCGGCACAGGAGTTTCTGCGGAATCGGCCGCGAGGTGTGGTGGCAAGGGAGCAAGAAAGCTGCCGAGGCGCTGACTGAATTGTGCGGCACCGGGGGCAGAGAGATGGAGCGGATCTTCAAAGAGCGTATCGTCGCGAATCCAGTCGCTGGCATCCACGTAAGTCACGTTGAACGGCGCAAGCAAACTGCGAATATGCGTGTTGTATTGAGACCACCAAGGTGTGTTGTAAAAAAGCCTGCGGTGCTGGCCGCGCATGGGCATCTCCACCACGGCTATGGTCAAACCGAGACCGTGCGCCTGGCGAAGAAGTTCGTTAACGGAGGGGCTGAGAGGCAGGTTCATCGAAGCCTCACACTGCAGGCGAAAATCCTTCTCGTCAGCCGCTTCCAGTAGGGAAAAATCCGCGGCGCGGCCCATACGGCTGGTGCGCTCCGCAGGCATGCCCTGTTGCGCGATGCCACGGCGGAGAATTTCAATTTTCGCCCAGAGAGCGCCGCGATCCGCGAACATGGGAATTGCGTGCATGGCGGGAAACTGGAGGGAGTCGTGAAGGGAAAGCGAATAGAAGCGGCGCGCGTAAAAAGGTTCGACATAGTAAAGCATCGCATGATTGCCGATCAGGTCGCCGGTCGAGAACTGAACGGGATTGGTGAGCTGAAAATCATAAAAGCCATAGACGACCAAACCAGGGTGAACGCCGCGAGAGAGCGCGTAACGAAAGAGGAGAAGCTGTTCGACGGGAGAGGAAGCTCCGAGGCCAAGATTGGCGGAACCTTGAGGGGCGGAGATGCCGGCGCCAGAGTTGAAAGCCGCTTCATCGAAGCCTGAAGCAACAAGTGAATTTCCCAGGGCAATGACGCTGGCCGACTGAGACTGACGGGCATGTTGCATAACCCGCCGCGGCACCGAATTGCGGGTCAGAAAAGCTATCACCAGATTCATGGCGACTAGCCCAGCCACCAGCACCGAGACCGAAAGAACGAGTTGACGTTTTGTAAGCATTCCGCCGGAGAGCGACCGTTGCTAGAAATCAATATAGATAAATTTTGAACTCTGGCCTGAAAAAATGAGCACAATCCCAATCAGAATGCCCCACCAGATTCCCCAAAACAAGTAATTGGCGAGTTTGATCGGGCAGCCCGCGGGGGGAGTGTCGATTTCTCCCGCGAGGTATTCCAAAAGATTTTGACACCACAAAAGTCGCGACATTTTTTCACCCCAAAATAAGACGCCGGAAGAAGTAAAGTGCCGTGGGAAGATCCATGCAAAAGAACGCCCAGGCGAGGTTTACGCAAGTAAAAGTGAGCAACCAGGAAAACGCCCGCGCCGAAAGTCCCGGCGAAGGGACGGCACCAGGACGATGACGCCACCAGCGATGGGCGGCGAGCATAAGACCGTGCAGCAGACCCCAAAGGATGAAGTTCAAACCGGCCCCGTGCCAGAGGCCGCTTATAAACATGGTGACGAGAAGGTTCATATAAATGCGTGGAACGGAGACGCGCGAACCGCCGAGAGGAATGTATACATAGTCCATCAGCCAGGAGGAGAGAGAGATGTGCCAGTGGCGCCAAAATTCCGTGATGTTGGAATAAAAGTAAGGCCAATCGAAATTTTCCGGAACCTTGATGCCGAAGAGCCTGGCGGAGCCGATGGCAATATCGGAATACGCGGAAAAATCCGCGTAAATCTTGATGCCATAAGCGAGAAGCCAGAGGGGGAGAACGGCGCGCTGGGCAAAAGCGATGTCGTGCATGTTGAGGTGATTAGTGTAAGCGGTAAGCAGATCCGCGACAGCGAACTTTTTTGCGAGACCAACGAGAATTCGGGTGAAGCCGCGCTGGGCATCCAAAGCCCAGTCCGACGAAATGCTTCTCAGCTTCGGCAGGAAGTCCTGATAGCGCTTTATGGGGCCCGCGACCATGGTCGGGAAAAAGAGAATGAAGGCCATGTACTCGCCGACATTCCCAGTCTCCGTTTTGTCGCGGTAGCGGTCCCAGGCGTAGTGAAGGAATTCGAAAGTGAAAAAGGAAATCCCAAGGGGCAAGAAGGCATTTCGCCAGTAAAGAGGGTTCTGGCCAGGCGCCGGCCAGATCAATCCCGAAAGGAAATTGCGGTATTTGAAAACGACTAGAAACAGGATCGTCTGGACAACACCGAGCCAGCAAAACCAGGAAGCAGGTTTGTAGAAGCGACTGATAAACGATTCCCAAAGAAAGATGAGGAGGCATGCAGCACCGATGGCGCCGCCCAATTGGGTGTAGGAAAAATAGACGAAGAAAAGACAGCCGCTGCCGACAATGATCCAAGGCCGGAAACTCTGACGGGAAATACGGAAAAGAAAAGCGGCGGGAAATAAAAAAAGAAGGTAGTAGTCCCAGGTATTAAAAATCATGAAACGGAGATCGTGGCTTTCTCCACGCCGCGACACGTGCAGCGCCGCAAAGGATAGGCGAGTTTAACCAACCACCGGGCCGAAAGCAACGAATGGGCTGCGCGAGGCTCACTTCTCCACGAGGAAACTGCCGAGGAACAGGGCATCCATACCGGAACTGAAAAAAGTGCGAATCGCGTCGGTCGGTGTATGAACGATGGCTTCGCCACGCAGATTAAAGGACGTGTTCATTACGACGGGGACGCCGGTGCGCTTTCCGAATTCGTCGATCAGCCGGTAATAGAGCGGGTTGATCGCTTTCTCGACGGTTTGCGGGCGCGCGCTGCCGTCAACGTGCGTGACCGACGGGATGACCTCGCGCTTTTCCGGGCGGACCTGCGCCGTCAGAATCATGAACGGCGAATCGTAAGCAGATTCCAAGTATTCGGGGGCTGCTTCCTTTATGACAGAAGGCGCAAACGGACGCCACCATTCGCGGAACTTCACCGCGTTGTTCACCTTGATGTTCATTTCCGGATCGCGGGGATCGGCGAGAATCGAGCGGCCGCCGAGAGCGCGCGGGCCAAATTCCATGCGGCCTTGATACCAGCCGAGGATTTTGCCCTGCGACAACATTTCCGCGGCGGTGGCCGCGGGATCCGCAAGCCGGGAAGCGCGGATTTTGTAGGTTTTCAGCGCGGCCTCAATGGCGCCGTCATCGAAGGCGGGACCGAGATACGCGTGGCGCATAGCTCGCAGCGGAAGCCGCGCTTCACCATCGAGAAACGGGGCGAGTGCGGCTCCCAGGGCGACGCCATCGTCGGAAGCGGCAGGCTGCACGAAAAACTTTTCAATGAGGCCGGACGCCACGATTTTGCCGTTGGCTTTAGAGTTCAGGGCCACGCCGCCCGAAAGGCAAAGATTTTTGCTGCCCGTTTTTTGGAGCGCCATTCGGACGACGCTGAACATCGCCTGCTCACACATGTCCTGAACGGCGTAGGCGATGTTCTTATGAAGGTCGCCGATTTCGCTTTCCGGCTCGCGCGGCGCGCCGAGAGAAGCCGGAAAATTCGCGTAAGGACCGCTGCCATTACCGATCAGCCGATCGACGTGCACCTTGTACGGAGCGGCGTCCGTCTCCATGAACATTTTTAAGTCAACGCCAGGCCGGCCATAAGGCGCAAGCCCCATCACTTTCCACTCGTCGGCATTCGGCGTGAATCCCAGGAACCCCGTAAATTGCGCGTAGAAGAGGCCGAGCGAATTCGGCCAGTCGATAGTGAGCAGATGTTCGACGCGGCCATTCCTGCCGCGCCAGATGGAGGTGGCCTCCCAAGCGCCGCGACCATCCATGACGACCACTGCGGCATCGTCAAAGCCGGAGTACGAATAGCTGCTGAGCGCGTGGGCCAAATGGTGGTCGACAAAACGATAGCGCGCTTTCGTGGGGCCGAACTGCCGGCGAAAGGGATTTTCGCCGCCGTGCTGGTGCTGCATGCTGGCGAAGTGGCGCGTAGAATTCAGAACATTCAGATAAGAGACCGGCCAACGGCCCGTGGCATAAAGACTCAAGTCCCTGCGAAAGGCGGCGCCCGGGGGTTGCCAGCCCACACAAACTTCGTCCACCTGGGCTGCCGTGATTTTTCCAAAATCGAGACAAGCCTGAATGGCCAGAGCCGGGAAACGCGAATCATGTTTCACACGGCTGATGCGCTCCTCGGCGACGGCGAAGAGCAGCTCGCCATCACGCACGAGGCACGCCGAAGAATCATGCATCTGCGAATAGTTGAGGCCAAGGGTGATCATGCTACGCGTGATTTCTCCGCGAAACGAACACGAGCGAATCCACTTCTTCGATAATGGACCATTCGGGCTTATTTGAGAGTTGGCGGAAAGCGCGGTCAACGAATCGCACCGGCCCATAATCGGGGGTGGGCCAGCCGGATGGGAAAAGCCGGGCGTCGTGGAAGGCGACTATGCCACCGGGTGCCACGAAGCGCGACCAATCCTGCCAATCGCGTTCGACCGCATCTTCACGATGGTCGCCGTCTATCAATAAAAAATCGATTGAAGATTTCCAATCTCGGGCAGCATCCTGGCTGAACGATTCGATCCAGACGGTTCGCGCGGAGCCGGCTGCGCCGACGGCACGCCGGGCCGCACGTTTGAGAAAATTCAGCGCGGGAATTCGAGAAAGATGGAATGGATCGATCAGATAAAGTGTGCCATCAGCGGGCATCGCTTCACGGAGGCCCACGGCCGACGCTCCTTCCGCGACTCCGATTTCGACGATTGTGTTTTTCGCGCGAGCATGGCGCATCAGCGCCTGGTGCTCTGCCAGGGTATGCTGGGCAATTGGTGCTCGTACTCCAGCCCAGGCAAAGACGGGATGCTGCCACATCCGGGAAAACGACGGAGTAGGCTGCGCCCGATTGCCAGGAATTTCCACGAATTGAATCTGTGATTTCATGGCAAACGAAAACAAGCCCTGTCGAAAAGGATACTTGAACTTTGACGTCGCGCAAAAAAGGATTTCAAAGGGAGACTTCCTGGCGACGGGATTCCACGGCAAGCTGAAATACTTGTTCGAGTTGGCGAGCGATTAAATCCCATGTGAATCGCCGCGCATCCTTTTGCGCGCAAAGGCCAAGGTTTCGTCGCAAATTTGCGTCGTTCTGGAGACGCTCGATCGCGGCACCGAGCGTCGGCGCGTCCGCCGCGGGAACGAGCAAGCCGTTCCGTTCATTCTCGATCAGATCGGCCATACCGCACGTATTTGTTGTGACTACGGGCATCGCCGCGGCCATGGCTTCCAGCAGGGTCAGTGGCATGCCCTCCATAAGCGAGGGAAACACAAAAATATCATGGGAGGCATAGAGCTGGGGCATCGCGTCCCTCCCCAGAAATGGGAGCACGGAGATACGGTTGCGGATTCCCGCCGGAAAATGCGCCTTCACCTGCTCTTCCGGGATGATGCATCCCGCGACGGTGAGCTGCAGTTCGGGCGAACGAGCGGCCAGGGCTGTGAACGCGTCCGCAAGATAATAGATTCCTTTACGGTCAAGCCAGGTTCCGACGTAGAGAAGGCGGTTCGCAGCGATGTTTGAGAACTCCCGAGGCTGGAAAAAATTCTCATTCACGCCGTTCGGTACATACCAGATCCGCCCGGGCGGATGGCCGTACTTCAGCTCCGAAAGAATCCATCCCTCGCGGTTGGCCACGACGCCAAAATTGGCGGTGGAAATGGAAAAATCGTACATGCTCTGGTGATAGAGCCGGTGCCAAACACGATTTTTCCAGGCGAAGTTGGTGGCTCGGCCCTTCTTCTGTTCCAATTTCATGGCCCGCGCGTATCTTTCCTCGCTGCCCTGCATGGTGAACACGTACGGGGGGAATTCGGTGGAAGGAAACCACTTGCGGGAGAGTCCAAAGACACAGCCCCAGGGTGCGTGGAGGTTTACAACGTCGTATTGCCGGGGTTGCCGCCGGATGCGGGAGGAAATGGCCGAGGCAAACTCCATATCGCGGAATCGAGCCGGCCAGCGCGGTTGAGGCAAAACATCGTCGAAGAACCAGCAATCGACCTGGTGGCCAAGTTTTTGAAGTTCCTCGGCGTGGTTAAAGACCACACCGGCGGCACCGGCTTCACGCTTTCGAAGTACTCCAATGGCAATCAGAATTTTCAACGCGAAGACCCATCGCGTGCGTGGTCATCCATTTGGATGTGTTCCATCTCCGGGAACGGTAGCCATTTCCCCCGAAGGCGGCGGTACCAGTGACTTTGAGCCAGCGCTTTCTGCGTTCGGTAATATTTTTTTGGAGGGACGAACAGGGCGGTCAGCAGTGTCAGGGATTTGAAAAACTGGTGCGCCACGGGGGCGCTCGGGTGCGTCACGCGATAAACCTTCCACTCAGCGGCGGCGGTCTCCCAGGACCAGCCACCGTCCAGGCTTAGCCGCAACTGATCCGCGCTGGCTTGGGTGTAGTCGAGGAGCGCCCGGCGCACTTCCGAATTAATCCCAAGTTCGGCCAGGCGGAGCGAAAGTGTTTCCGCAAGGGTTGCGAGAGCTTCTTGTTTGTTGCGCAGTTTCTGTGGATCCGGGTTCCAGATGTGAAAACCATTGTCCGCATGCACCCGATAGCAGGTCAGCGCTTCCGGCAAAATCCGGATAGGCGTCAAAACGGAGGCGAGAGTGTAGATGTACTCATCCGCCTGGATTCGAATTTTGGTTGGAATCGGCCCAATGCGCTGCAGAAGGTTTCTGCGCAGTGTCATGCGGCTGGTGCCCATGAACGCGCAACGACGGCGGAACAAGAGAGCCCCGGAGAGTTCGTTGGCTTGGAAACAAAAGCCGTCGCGAAGAACTTCGGTTCTTTGCGATCCGTCGGGTAAGACGGTGATGATGCCGTGGCCAAGGAAACCGAGACTCGGCTCCGCAGCCATAACGTTCGCAACGCGCGTTAGTTTGCCGGGTGCCCACCAGTCATCTGCATCCAGAAATGCGATCAGCTCACCCTTGCATTCAGGAATGGCGTGATTAAAAGCGGAGGCTTGACCGCCATTGGGTTTGCGAAGAATGCGGATTTGAGGGGCGAACTTACGAAGGATTTCGGGAGTGCGGTCGGTGGACCCATCGTCGACTACAATGATTTCACGGTCGGCCGCGGGGAAATCCTGAGACAACACGCTCTGGATCGCTTCTTCGATGAAGCGTTCGTGGTTATACGTATCGATCAATACGCTGGCGAACGGCGTGGTCATCTGCGATCCGGAATCTTGCTGGGGAGCAACAACATTCAGTGTACGTCAAATGGAAACGGGGAGGCTAGAGGACGGGCGAAGGCCTACTTCAAATCGTAGTCGCCGATATACGTTTCGCGGCTGATGCCCAACATGCTGAGAAAGAATGAGGAGAAGATGATCTGGATGCCAAGAAAAAGCCAGGTGGACCAGAAGAGAATCTGGCGAATCTGATAGAGAGGCCCGAAGCCGCCGGCCGCCCATCCCCAGGTGATGCGAGCACATCCAATCAGGCCGGCGAGGAAAATCAGGCCACCGAGCAGCAATCCGGTTTCGAGGGTAATTCGCTTGAGAAGACGTTTCAGAGAAATGGTGCCGCGGTCGAAGCGCGCCGCGTAGCTGAATACCTTGGCAAAGGCCCCGATGGCGAGGATTTGCGCGCCGAGAAGAGTAAAGATAACGCCAAACACCATGGTGTGGACATCCAGCGTGACGTGGGAAGTGAGATGGCGAGGGCCGGGAAGAAGCCAGAAGATCAGGGCGAGCCCGCAAGTAAGAAACAAGCCGCCGGGCACAAGATAGAGCCAGTTCGGCGCGTACATCAGCATGAAACGGAGACTGCGCCAACCGTCGCGGAAGCTGCGAAGGTGAGGCGGACGGCCGCGTTTGTCTGGCCAAAGAATGATGGGGATTTCGGAGATGCGCGCGCCGATCTGACCGGCTTTGATGACAAACTCGAGGGCAAATTCCATCCCGGAGCTGCGGAGGTCGAGCTTGTCGTAGAGAGAGCGGCTGAAACCGCGCATGCCGCAATAGCTGTCGCCGACCCCGGCGCGGAAAAGGAAATTTACCAGCCAGCTCAATCCAGGATTGCCAAAATATCTGTGCAGCGGGGGCATGGCGCCCGGCTGGATGCCGCCGCGGAAGCGATTGCCCATCACCAAGTCATTGCCGCGGCGAAGTTCGTTGACGAAATTAGGAACCTCGCTGAAATCGTAACTGTCGTCGGCGTCGCCCATGATGACGAACTCGCCGCTCGAAGCGGCGATGCCGGCCTTCAATGCCGCGCCGTAGCCGCGTTCGGGGACACGGACGACGGCCGCGCCGTTAAATTCGGCAATTTCAATGGAGCCGTCGGTGGAGCCGTTGTCAGCGACGATCACTTCGCCACGGAGTCCCGCGCGGCGGATGGCGCTGAGGGCCTTTTCGACGCAAAAGGCGAGGGAATTGGCTTCGTTGAGGCAGGGTATGACGACGGAAACGTCCAGCGAGGGGCCGGATTGCCGTGTGGCGGATTCTTTTTGCTCGACCTGAAGCGGGGGCTGGGAGTTGAGACTCATGTTCTGTCCGGTCTGCTCCGTGGAATTTCCCGCTCAATCGGCGCGGTTGTGACCGTCCGCCAGATTTCCGCGACGTTCCGCAAGTGGACCGTGCAATTGAATATAGCATGACGGTCTGGCGGCAGAATGCGACGGGCGCGGGACCGCGGACAAAAACGCCGGGCAGGTTCCCCACCGTCCAATCTCCTTAAGAAGTCAGCATTAGAGGCGACAGTTCGCGGCCAGCAGTGTCCTCGTAGTTGTCACGTTACGTGAGTGCGATATCAACCCGGAAGTTAGGTCACAAAAACTGCGACCGTTGTGTTATTACTACTGGGGTTTTTCCCAGCACACGAAAATTTCATGAACCTTGGGGAGATTTCATATGGATTTAGGAAGTCTGAAGGGTATATGTGTGCTTTGCGTTATCTTCACGGTTGCGGGTTGCGGGGGGGGGCAACAAACGATCATCACGGTCTCCGGCGTCACCCCGCAATCGTCGGCCATCGCCACGAACCAGACCCTGCAATTTTCGGCCGTCACGAATGACACGATGGGGGTGAGTTGGAACGCCAGCTCGGGCACGATCGACGCCCAGGGAAATTACACGGCGCCAGCCGGGCCACAAAGCGTGACGGTGACGGTGACCGCTACGAGCAAGCGGGATGCGACCAAATCCGCGGCGGCGATGGTGAACGTGGTTGCGCCCGGGCAGGTAGCGGCGACGGCAAACCTGCAAGTGGCGCAGTACACGATTACCCCGGTGGCGGCTGGAAATGTCTCCGTGCAATTCGGTACCGACACGAACTATGGATTGACAACCTGGACGCAACCCGTGCCGATGGGAGGCGGGGCGGTGAGCTTGTTCGTGGCGGGAATGAGAGCGAACACGCTTTATCACATGCGAGGAGTGGTGGCATTCAACGACGGCTCACAATACATGGACGCGGACCAGACATTCACGACGGGCGCGATCCCTGCCACGTTCTTTCCGACGATAACAGCAACGACCACGGCCGGAATGACACCGCAAAGTGGAGTGGAGCTGCTGGATTTAGTCAATGCGGCTACGGCAGATAGTATGGTGGCGGTAACAGACCTGGGTGGCAATGTACTCTGGGCGTACGATGTAGGGATTCCTGCAATTGTTCCACAGCCGGCCAAGCTACTGCCAAACGGGCACTTCCTGATCAATTACGCCCTAAATGCTCCGAGTGGGGCCAGCTCAGTCATGCGGGAAGTGGATTTGACGGGAAAGGTGATCTGGCAGATGGTGGCTGCGGACCTGAATAAAGCACTGGCCGCGGCAACTTGCGCTGGATGCAATATCACGGTAATCGGGACTCATCACGACATTGCAGTGCTCCCCAACGGGCACTTGATCGTGCTGGCATCGACGCAGCAAATGGTTTCCGGAACAACGGTGACGGGGGACGTGGTCATCGATCTGGACCAGAACCACAATCCGGTGTGGCTCTGGAACGAATTCGATCACCTGGATATTAACCGGCGGCCGTATCTCTATCCGGACTGGACGCACACGAACGCGGTCCTTTATTCCCCCGACGACGGAAATCTGATTATCTCCATCCGGCACCAAAATTGGCTGGTGAAAATCGATTATGCAAACGGAGCAGGGGCGGGAGATATCCTGTGGCACCTGGGCTACCAAGGCGATTTGACGCTGGTGGGAGGAACGGACCCTACGGACTGGTTTTACGCCCAACACGGCCCCTCGTTCACGACTTCGAATACGACGGGAAAATTCGGGTTGGCGCTTTTTGATAACGGGGATGACCGGGTTTTTCCCAGCGGCGTTACCTGCGGCACGTCCGGCGAACCTCCGTGCCTTTACAGCACGGTTCAACTCTTCGAAATTGACGAGACGGCCAAAACCGCCACGTTCACGTTTCATCCGACAGCGCCAACGTATTCGTTCTTCGGGGGAAACAACGCGGTATTGAAAAATGGAAATGTGGAGTACTGCGAATCCGCAGGAGGACCGGGAACGGCAGGCACCATTTACGAGGTAACCCAAGGGAACAGCAGCCAAACCGTCTGGCAGCTGAACGTTGCCACACAATATATTTACAGGGGTCAAAGAATTGCGAGTTTGTATCCCGGAGTGCAATGGTAGCCGCGAAGGCAGCAAACGCGACAAAGGCCGAATTCTGGTAGCGGACGCCCCTTGCGCGCTAAATACGGATTTTCTCCATTCCCTCGATCAGTGCACATGAGGCCTTTTGCCGGATAAGAATGCGGAGTCTGTAGGCGAACATCGGCACACCTACCAGGTGTATTGCCATTCTCACCCTGGCAAGGCGGTGTGCGCCGAGCCGAGGATCTGCGGAGTTGCACACCTCTCGACAATGCTAAAAAATGATTAGAGAAGGTTTCGATATGCTGGGCAAGTTTTTCGGCTTGGCAGAAAATAGACTCCAAGGGATATAAGACCCGGCTTTCGTGGGACGACCCCAACCATGACTGATCATCAAGACGGCTTGAAGACTGAGTTGGCGTCCGGAAGAACGGACATCGCTCCTGCCAATCTGAAACCGCTGCAGTTGCTGTCCATCGTGATTCCAGCCAGGGACGAAGCAGGGTGCATCGCCTCGACCGCGGAACATCTTTATGTGGAGCTGCGCCTGCGGAATGTTCCGCATGAAATCGTTGTTGTCGACGACGGAAGCACGGACGACACCTGGAAGGTGCTGGAGGAAGCGAAGCAGAGGATTCCGACGCTGGCGCCGCTAAAAAACGCAGGCCCGAATGGTTTTGGCCGGGCGATCGTCCACGGGCTGGATCAGTCCAAAGGCGATGCGGTGGTGATTATGATGGCTGACGAATCGGACGACTGCCGGGACGTGGTGATGTACTGGAACGCGCTGAACGAGGGATACGATTGCGTTTTTGGAAGCCGGTTCATGAAAGGTGGCGGCACGATTGATTATCCGCGATTGAAACTTACACTGAACCGCCTGGCGAATTTCTTCATCCGGATGCTGTTCCGCATCCAGTTGAACGACACGACCAACGCTTTCAAGGCTTACCGCCGCACGGTGATCGACGGATGCAGGCCGTATTTATCTCCCCATTTCAACCTGACCATTGAAATTCCGCTGAAAGCAATCGTCCGGGGATACAGCTGGAAAGTCGTGCCGATCACGTGGCGAAACCGGAGGACGGGAGCGCCAAAGCTCAAGATCCGGGAGATGGGCAGCCGCTATTTATTTATTTGCCTGTACGTGTGGCTGGAGAAATATTTTAGCAGAGGAGACTATAAGAGGAGCAACAGCTAGGAATCACGGAAATATGGAATCAGGGAGTATGATTCTGCGTTCAGCCGCCAGGCGATAACACCGGAACAAGGGAGAGAACTCGTTTGCAGGCGCCACCGAAAAAACTGATTTATGGCCTGATGGGGTTTCTGCTGGTTTACGCAATTTTTCGGAGTGTGTTGGCGGCTGCCGGCAGGGCTTTCTGGTACGACGAGTTGCTCACCTTGACGGTCAGCTCTTTGGGGAGCTGGAAATCGATTCTGGACGCGCTCCGCCGTCCCCTGGACGGGCAACCACCATTCTTTTATGTGATCGAACATTTTGCCTCCGGCTTCACCCGGAACCAGGAGATTGCGCTGCGCCTGCCTTCGATCCTCGCCTTTCCATGCACCCTTGCTTGCGTATTCATTTATACAAAAAAACGCGGAGGGGAGCTGGTCGCGTTGCTTTGCGCAGCGTTCGTTTTGACGACGAGCGTGTTCCAGACTTATGCGATTGAAGCCAGACCTTACAGCATGGTGGTGGCGTGCATGGCGTTTGCGCTGGTTTGTTACCAACGGGCGCCGTCGCCAATATGGATGGTGCTGCTGGCGGCCTGCCTGGCACTGGCGCAGTCTCTCCATTATATGGCGGTCCTCGCGATGGTCCCCTTCGGCCTGGCGGAGGCGGTTCATTTTTGGATTAGCCGGAAATTCCGTTGGCCGGTCTGGGCTGCCCTGATTGTGGGAGCAGTGCCGCTGCTTCTCTTTTGGAATTTACTTGCGATCAACAAGGTGTATTACGGGGCTCACTTCTGGGCGAGCTTTCAATTCTCGGTTATTCCCGGCATATACACCCAACTCTTTTTGAGCGGTAGCGAGTACGGAGCGGGCATCGCGGGTGTGGTGTTGGCGGGAGTACTCGGCACGGTGTTGTGGCAACAGCAAGCAGGGCCCTCGGATATTGAAGAAAAAACCAGGCAACTGGCGGAAGCGACGCTCCTATTTGGGTTAGCTGCACTGCCGTTCGCAGGATATCTCCTCAGCAGCGTGCTGCATTCCGGGATGACACCGCGGTATGTTCTCTCGACGTCAATCGGAGTAGCGGTCGCGCTGGGATATATACTGACGCGGGCAAAACCGGGAGTGGTCGCGCTGTTTGCGGTGTTCGTTTTTTCCGCCGTCGGGGTGCAGGAACTTCATTTCTGGCGATCTTCCCGGGCAGATATCGAGACTGTGAAGTTGAGTGGGGTCGCCGCGGGAAAGTTCATTGAGAGCGCGGGACACAAGGAACTTCCGGTAGTAGTTCCCAATGGCCTCGCCCTGTTATGGCTCACTCATTATGCTTCGCCACCCGCGACAGACCGGCTCCTCTATCCGACACCGGATCATCTTCCGAGCGACCACACCTGGACGGATACGGTGGATAAAGGGTTGGAAGCAGCCGTGGATTACCTGCCGCTGCGGGTCTCTAATTTCACGGAATTTGCCGCCGCCCACAAAGAATTCCTGCTTTACGCGGTGGACGAGGATACACCCAGGGACTGGCTTACGATGCGATTGAGCCGGGAAGGGTGGTCGATGGAGACGGTGGCGCTCGATGACTCGCGGAGAATCTACTTGATAACAAGCCGCGGCAATTTTTCCCAGTAAGCTGAGGCGCGGGAAAACAAGGACGCCTGCGGATGAATACTGCGAAGGATGGGAGAAAGGACTCCGGTGACAGAGACTGACATCCAGGAGAGGAAAACCCTCGCCCGGCACCTGGGAATTTGCCTGGCAGCGGTTAGCGCAGCGATGGTGGTGATCTGGCCGGTGGCTGACCTGCCGTTTGGGGACGACACAGCGTACACGGATATGGCACTTAACCTGGCGCGAACCGGGCACATGGCATACAACGGCTGGGAGGCCGTCGTACAGATACTGCACACTTACTGGGCAGCGCTGGCGATCGAGTTATTCGGGTTTTCGTTCCTCACGGTGCGGCTGAGCACGATTCCCTACGCTCTTGGATCGGTGGCGCTCTGCTATTTGCTGGTGCGCCGGGCTGGACTTACGGCGAGGGCGGCACTGTTTGTGACGCTGTTGCTCGGCCTCTCGCCGCTGTTCCTGCCCGTTTCGCTGAGCTACATGACGGACGTCCCCGGCCTCTTTTTCACTTTTGCGTCGCTGTATTCGCTTGCTCGCGCCGAGGAGATCGCGGGCGAGCCGAAGAGTTACGGTTGGCTGGCGCTGGGCGCGGCCGCGGGGCTTATCGGAGGAACAGGGCGCCAGATTGTTTGGCTGGTGCCGCTGGTTGTCTTGCCGTATCTGGCCTGGGTAAGACGCAGCCACTGGTGGTTCAGGCTGTGCGCGGAAGCGGCGTGGGTGGCGGTGCTTGCGGGGGTAAATTACACGATGGCCTGGTTCAGACACCAGCCCTACACGGTGTTTCAGCCTTCTGTTTTAAGCGAGATGATTTTGACGGTTGAGAGACCTTTCCGGACAGCGGTGATCGCGGCCCGATTGAGTTTGATGCTGGTCCTGCTTATCCTACCGGCGACGGTGCCGCTGGTGTTTCGATCTGCGGAGGAGACCTGGCGAGGACCACGCGGCCGAAAAATATTGGTTGCCGCGCTATTGTTGATGGTAATGGCGGCGATTGCGATCCATCCTTCTTTGGCTTCGATCCCCTGGATTTCGAATACGTTAAATTGGGAGGGAATCTATGGATCGGGCCCTCTGCCGGGGCGTCCGATCGTACTGACGACACCGATTCGTGCTGTGGTCGCCGTCACGGTTTATTTTTCGGTTTGCATACTTGCGGGAGAGCTGTGGAATATCCGGAGAATGGCGCGGCGGATTTCGGAATTGTTGATCAAGCCTTCGAGCAGCGAATTTTTACTGGCGGCAATGTCTTTGTTCAGCGCCGCCTACTTTGCCCTGGTCCTGGTTCGAGGGGCAGACTTTGATATTTTCGACCGCTATCTTTTGCCGGTCATGCCGTGGGCGGCGACGGTCGCGCTGTTGTGGTTTGCAAAAGACAATCTGCGCGCTGAGGAGACCGTGCGAAGGGCGGCGCCTTATGCGTGGGTACTTTTGGGCGTGCTGGCATTTTATGGGATCGCGAGCACCCAGGACCTGTGGGCGCTGGCAAAGGCGCGCGTTGAGGCTACGCGAACACTGGAAGCTGCGGGCGTACCCCGAACCGCAATTGACGCGGGGTTTGAGTACAACGCCTGGACAGAATTGATGACGAGCGGGCATCTGAACTTCTACCTGGTGAAAAACCCTCCCGGCGCCTACCGGCCCGGGCTCTCACAAACGCCGAGCGTCGTACCGCAATACAGGCTTGAATATGAGCCAACGCCAGAAACCGCGGCGAGCAAGTTTGGCTCTGTGCCTTACAGCTCTCTGTTGCCGCCATTTCATAAACAAGTGAGCATCGATCGAGTGCTGCCCACCGCGACAAGCGCTCACTAAAGCTTAATTTGAGCCGGAGGCGTGCAGGCGCTGGGAGTGGTCGGCGATGATCTGGCGGAGGATTTCGTCGAGGCCGATAGTGATGCGCCAGTTGGGATAGTGCGAGCGGAATTTGGCGAGATTCGAAATGTAGCAGATGTGATCGCCGATGCGGTTTTGATCCACGTATTTCCATTGAAGCTTCTTGCCGCTCATTTGCTCAATTTTGGCGATGGCCTCCAGCATGGAGACGCTGTTTTCACGGCCGCCCCCAAGGTTGTAGACCTCGCCCGGCCGCGGATTCGCCGCGAACTCTTCCACCGCGCGCACCACGTCGTGGCTGTGAATGTTGTCGCGAACCTGTTTGCCCTTGTAGCCGAATACCGAATAGGTGCCGCCGCTGAGCGCAACCTTCACCAGATAGGATAGAAAGCCGTGCAATTCGACGCCGGAATGCGACGGGCCGGTGAGGCAGCCGCCGCGGAAGACGCCGACCTTCATGCCAAAATAACGACCGTACTCCTGCGCCATCAGATCCGCGGAAGCTTTTGACGCACCGAAGAGAGAATGGAGCGTGCGATCGATGCGGCAGTTTTCGTCGATGCCGTCGTAATCCTCGGGCCGAGCGTATTCCCAGCGCGTTTCGAGTTCTTTCAGCGGCACCTCGTTCGGAGCATCGCCATAGACTTTATTGGTGCTGATAAAAACGAATACGGCTTCCGGACAATGCAGCCGGGTGGCTTCCAGCAAATTCACCGTACCGAGAGCGTTGACCTCAAAGTCGAGGATCGGAATGTCGCGAGCCTTATCGTGGGAAGGTTGCGCGGCGCAATGGACGATCAGGTCAAACTTGTGATTGCGGAAAAGCTCTTCGAGGGCGACGCGATCGCGGATGTCCGCGTTGAAGTGGGTAAAATTCCGGGTGACAGTGCGGAGGCGTTCCAGATTCCAGGTGGTGTCACCGGGCTCGCCGAAAAAAACACGGCGCATGTTGTTATCCACGCCGATTACATTGTGTCCCTGGCGGTCAAAATGCTCCACGGCCTCGGAACCGATCAGGCCGCTGGAGCCGGTGACGAGTATCTTTTTCACGGTTGAAGACATATCGGATGCCAAACTCCCCTCAGGAAATCGCGAAACGCTGGGTACTGCAATATTCTCGCTTATTCGACGGCCGGAATGCCACAGAAGCAAACCGGGAAGAGTTCGGACCCGATCAAGGAGCGTAGCGTGCGCGCAATTCCGTTTCGTTCTGGCGAATCCACTGGAAGATTCGCTGGAACCCGGCCCGCAGATCAGTCTGCGGCTTCCAGCCAAACTGCGCCGCGGCCTTGCGATTATCGGTCCAGTAAAGCACGATATCGCCCTTGCGGGGCTGGTCCGAAACAGTGATCGAGGTGGAATGTGAGGAGATCTCCTGCATTGACTGGGTGGCCTCCTGCAGAGAGAGGGCGTTCCCAGAGCCGCCGCCGAGATTGAAGACCTCTCCACGAAAGCGCGAAATATGGGCGATCTGCATGTCCAAAATCGAAAGCATGTCTTCGACGAAAAGGACGTCTCGTACCTGTTTCCCCTGCCAGCCAAGATAAGTCAGCGGCAAACCGAACCAGTGGGCGATGGCCCACCAGACGACCCAACCCTGGTCGGCGTGGCCAAACTGACCCACGCCGGAAATCACTCCGAAGCGATTCACGACCACCGGAATATCGTAAGCCTGGGCGTACTCCTGGCAGGCGGTATCGGCGATCAATTTACTGAGGCCGTAAATGCTTCGCTGGCCGCCGTCGATCGAAAACTCTTCCGAAATGCCATGAACGGGATGAAAACCGGCGGGCCGCAGTTCGCTCGGCAGGCGGTTCCACGCGTCGGAATCGAAATCGAAGCGCGAAGGCAATTCCCGCCGAGGAAGTGCGTTGAGGCGATCGGCGCCGTATACCCTGTTGGAACTCCAGAAAATCAAGGGAATGCGGCGAGGCCGGGCGTACTCCAGAATGTGAATGGCGCCAAGCCCGTTATTCGCAATGTCAAAGAGGGGATTCGCGTAACCAGTAACCACCGAGGGCTGAGCGCTGGCGTCGCAGATCAATTCGATGCCGGAGGGGAGATTGGAAAGATCCTCGGGGTTGCGAACGTCACCATGGAAAAAAGAAGCGCCATGCTGCTCAAGCACCGCAATATTTTTTTCGCTGCCGCGGCGAACCAGATTGTCCATTACGGCTACCTGGTGTCCCGCCTCGCGGAGATGTAAAGCCACATGAGAGCCGATGAAGCCGCAGCCGCCAGTCACGAGGACTTTCAAGCAGTCTTTCTCCCTTCAGTTCGGGGATTCAGCGAGTCTTTTTGCTGCTCAGCCACAAGCGGAAATCTCGATACGGAAAATATACCGGAATGAGAAAATCGAACGCCGCAAGTTCCCAACGTCGCGCTTTGACGTCCATGCGCAAAGCGTTTAGAAAATTGTAACGGAAATGGACAAAAACTGCGTGGCCCAACACGGACCGAAGCCGCGGACCCTGGGCGTAGGCATTTACGCCGAACCGCCACCAACGCCAGTAAGTGGCCAGGATCGAAGCAGTGGTGTCTTGGCGCATGTGTGTCGCCTGCGCGGAAGGTGTGTATAGAAATTCCCAGCCTTTTTCGCGCAAACGCGCGCAAATATCGATGTCTTCTCCGTTGGTGCGCATTCTTTCGTCGTAACCACCCACGGAAAGAACCGCCGACTTGCGGAAAAGATTGTTGCAGCCAAACAGAAAAGCCGGATTACGCATGGGCTCGTCGCCCCAATGCTGGGGCATATGGATAGCGCGCCAGCGATCTGCCACGGTCCGTTGGATTCCCTCGGTCAGTTTTCCGCCGATGCCCGCAACACGCGGGTCCGTGAGGTTTCGTACGAGTTCCGCGAGCCAGGACGGATCCGCAACGCAATCCGCATCCAATGAGGCGACCAATTCGTTGCCAGCGGCGCGAAACGCGGTGTTCCGAGCGGCTGCTAATCCACGGTTGACGTCATGGCACACCAGGGTGACCCGCGGGTACCGGCGAGCGATTTCTGGAGTCTCATCCTTGGATCCGTCGTCGATAATCAGTATTTCGTCCGGTGGAAGGGACTGGGTGAGAAGACTTTCAATCGCCGGGGCCAGAAATTTGGCAACATTGTAGGCCGGGATGTAGACAGAGACATTCGTCACGCCAGGTTAGCCTGCCTTTCTCCGGCTAAAAAGAATGCGATTTGAGTGCTGAACGGGCTATGAAGCAAGTTCTGCCGAAACGAGAACAGATCTGGTGGAAGTTGGATCAAGTTATTTTTCCGCGGAAGCCGGAACAATTTCGAGTTTTGACGGTATATTCAAAAATCCGGCGGATTCGTCCCGATAGTGGGTGACCGGAAGAGAAATTACCTGCATTTGTGGGAGACATTCCCAGTCGTCGATGGGTTCACCCGCGTCATAGACGACGGCGCGCCAAAAGTACGGCCCCGGCCGGAGGGGCAGCGACGGCAGCGTGTAGCAAAATTCGTACAAACCGGGTTCCAGCGTCACCCCATCCACAGCATTTCCCCACAGAAGATGGCGGTGTTGATCATAAAGATTTACTCCGTGATGAACGCCATCCAGGCGTTGGTTCACTCTCAGAAGAAAACTGACGGAAGTTTCGCCATCGGAGGGAAGAATGTGATCCGCAGTGCGATTGGAGCCGGTCAGTTTCCAACGAAGGAACTGGGCCTTTCCATGCGCGGGGCGGCCGCCATCTACGCCCGATGAGGACATATCGGATTCGTAGGCGCTGACGACATCCGTGGTAAGGCCAACCTCGCGGAGAACCCCTCCATCAATCCATGCGACGCGCTGGCAAAGACGGCGAATCTGGTTCAACTGATGGCTGACGAGGATAATCGTGCGGCCGGCGCGGGCCACGTCTCCCATCTTTCCGAGACACTTGCGCTGGAATTTGATGTCGCCGACGGCGAGGACTTCGTCAACCAGCAGGATTTCCGGTTCGAGGTGCGCAGCGACGGCGAACGCAAGGCGGACAAACATTCCGCTGGAATAATGCTTGACCGGAGTGTCAATGAATTTCTCGAGCTCCGCGAAACCCACGATTTCGTCGAATTTGCGGATGATTTCTTGCCTGCCCATTCCCAAAATTGCGCCGCTCAAGAAGGTATTCTCCCGGCCGGTCAGTTCGGGGTGAAACCCGGTGCCCACTTCAAGAAGGCTTGCGACACGTCCATGAATTTCGGCCCAACCCGAAGTCGGCCGCGTGATACGCGACAGAATTTTGAGCAGAGTCGACTTCCCCGACCCGTTGCGACCGATGAGACCCAGCACTTCTCCTTCCATCACCTCCAGGTTGATCGAGCGCAGAGCCCAAAATGTTTCCGTATTTGACCGCCCGAAAAGTTGGCCGGGAGATCGCACCAATTTCATGAGGGAGTCCCGCAGCAGTCCGCTAGTCTCGACGCGGCCCCGCTGGTATTCCTTGCTCAAGTCTTCCGTTTGAATAATGGGCTTCATGTCATTCAACTTTCCGGCGAAGCAGGCGTAATGGTTGGGATCATCTTTCCGCCAGAAAGATATGGGTCGGAAATCCCAAAGAAGATGCCGTCAGCGGATGGGGGCATGAGCATTCTCCGCGGGTTCACGGTTTTTGTCGGCAACCACAAAGTAGTTCCCGCCACCCAGGAGCAGTTCAGGTTCGATGCCTAACACTTTTCGAATGAACAATGCGCGCAAACGGTTCTTCCAGTTGGGCTCATGCGCGCCGTCCATACTTCCCTCAGCAACCAGGTCATAGCCCGAACGCGCGAGCATTTTCCGGAGGACCCACGGAGAATAGGGTGACACATGAGAAGGCACGTTCATGTAGTACTGGTGGCCAAGCAAAGAATTGGTGAATGGCGTCTGAACAATCAGGCGGCTCGTGACAGGAAGAGAGTTCAAGACCAGCAGATTAAACTCAAACGGAACATGTTCGATGACGTCCAAATAGAAATACACTCCAGTCTTGAGACGCTCAGAGCGCAGATAGTCGCCGAGATCACTGCGTGTAACAGGTAAGCCGAAGGATTCCGCCAGACTGCAAAGCTCCGGATTCGAATCGACCCCCGAGATGTCCTCACATCCCAATTCGCGCAAAGCCAATAGAAAACCGCCCTCGCCACAACCGAGATCGCAAACTGGGCCCGGGCGGAGAAAGCGCTTATAGGTATCAAGGAGCCCCTGGCCCTTTCTGAGCGCCGATTGGCGGTCCGCTGCGTACCAGCAATGAAATTCGGCAGATCCGGTCTTCGACATATCAGTTCCACGCGCCATGTTTGTTTTCCGATGTGGAAGCAGAAATCGAGCTCATACGCGGTCGGCGATGCTCCCTTCCATGTAGTTAAAAAAAATGAGGCCGCCGAAGAGCACGCAGCACACGATAAGGGTGGAAGCGAGGAGCGTGGCGGCGGGAGCTTGGCCCGTTCCCGTGAGGGCCCAGCGGAATCCGTCAATCACGCCCGTCATTGGATTCAGGCCGTAGAGCCACCGATAGCGGTCGGGAACCATCGAACTCGAATAATAGACGGGAGAGGCCAGCGTCCAGAACTGGACGATGAATGGAGTGGCATATTTGATGTCCCTGTAAAGCGCATTGAGAGCGGAGAGCCAAAGCCCCACACCCAAGACAGTAAACACGGCGAGAAGAAGGAACAGGGGTAGCAGGAGAAGGGCCCAGGTGGGCCGGATGCCATACGAGAAGGTGAAAATCAGAAGGACGACGAAACCGATGGCAAAGTCCACCAGACCTGACAGTGCCGCGGAGACCGGGAGAATCAAGCGCGGGAAATACACCTTGGTAATGACTCGCTGGTTTTCCACCATAACGTTGGTGGCGGCAACGAGCGCTGTCGAAAAATATGTCCAGGGCACTACGGCCGCGAAACAAAAAACCGAGTAAGGAAGCCCCTGCGACGGCAACTTCGCCAGCTTACCGAAAAAGAGAGTAGCGACGAGCATCGTTAGAAGCGGTTGCACGATGACCCAGGAAACGCCGATGGCGGTCTGCTTGTAGCGAACCTTGACGTCGCGCCAAACGAGGAAGTAAAGCAATTCGCGGTACGCCCACAATTCTTTCAGGCGCAGTTCGAGCCAGGTGCGAGGCGGTTCGATGCGCACGGTCAGCGGGCCCGGCGCCCGGTTGGCCGGGGCGTCTACGACGGGCGGATTGGAAGTCACGGAAGCCATATTTTACCCGGAAATTGCGCTGCGATTTGGTGCTCCTGACAGAGTAACAGAATCGGATTCGGGGGACGGGGCCACAATCTGATTCAGACGGGGGATTCCGCATTCCAGCGGAAAGTTCACGGCTGCGTGTTCTGTTTCATCTGTTCGATATCCTTCTGCTCAATCTGCCGCATCAGATCGCCTCGGCGGAAAAAATAGGTACGGAGCTGCGAGGAAATTTGCCGCGGAACCACTTGAAACTGATTGAACGCGGCCTGCGAAAAAGAGATGGGCCCGCGCGCCGGAATTAAATGCGTACCCCATTGATAAATCATTCCCAGGTTCCAGAGCGCGAAGCACCCCAGGACGAGCGCGGACGCGAGTGTGGCTGCGCGTTGGCTGGGGAACCTGCCGGCTACGCGTTCCAGGCAAATCGCCAGCCCGAAGATGAAGAGAGCAGTCAGGGAAATAAAGAAGCGATTGCCAAAAGAGGAGATGCCCGCCCAATCCGGATAGATGGAGATGAAGAGATAGAATGCCACGGCGGCGGCGAGAAACGCGATGCCCACGCGGGGCGAGCGCCGGGCAAAGAGCATCAGGCCCAGCAACGATAAAACCAGCACCGGAGTCCAGGATAATAATCCGTGGTTGGCGGAAAACAACACTTTCAGGAATACCGGCGAACGCCACAGGAAATTACTGATGGGCAGATATCCCGTTTTGAGTGGGCCACCATACACGATCCATCGCGAAGCAAAGGTGGGCAGAAGGCAAACTATGGCGACTGCCCCAAACAGAAATTGCCGCGAAAGCAACTTGCGAATTCCGGCGCCATCGGGCCCCGGCGTTGCGCGTGAATATTCCCAGTATTGCCAGCTGGCTTCCGCCAGCACCACGGCAAGAATCATCAAATTGGGATAATAGACGTTCAGCATAAGGCCAGTGATGAGCCCGAGGACAATCCATTGCCGAGCCGTGCGTTCCTCGCGTGTTCGCTCCCAGTACCACAAAAATAATGCGGCGGTGAACGCAGAGTGCGCGTGCGACCACGATGGGTTGAAATACATGTAGACGGGGAGTGAACTTGCCCACCAGATCGCGAGCGTCGCGAGGAACGCCCACAAGGGATTCGCATATTTTCGCGCCAGCCGGAATGCGATGAGCAATGCCAGAAATCCATAGATTGCGGTGCCAATCGCCATCGCATAACGGTATGGCGCCGAGAAGCCGTCCGCACGGACCGACGAGCCCAATTCACGCGCCAGAAGGACTCCTCCATGCGCGACGAGCAGAAATGGGGACCAAAGTAAGGCGGGTCCAACGGTGAAATGATTGTCGAGATGACCTGTGATGGTACGGTAGCCGGTCTTAGGCTGGCCGGATTCGTCCAGGCGCTCCCCGCGAAAGCTTTCGTTCGCGGCCTGGTAATCGTGGGTGAAATCCAGGCTGTGCTCGATCAGCGGCGCCCGGGCGTAGGCATAGTAGCCCACGCCATCTCCACGAACCCAGGGATTCACCAGCGGAAGCGACAGGAGAAACAGAATCAACAGCAGGCGCTCAAGTACCCGTGGCTCGACCTGCAATTCACGATGCAACGATGGCTCTACCATCCTGGTGTGGAGAGCGGTGGCATCAACTGGCGAAACATCGATGGCTTGCTTCAACGGCATCCGGAAACCTTGCGTGGGAAAATGGAGACTTGCGTTTTAGCAAGCTGATTATAGCGTTGCGCAAATCACGCAAAAGATGCTTCCCGGAAGCACTCATCCAGCGGAGCGCTTAGCCACCATTGTCCCCGAGAGTAACCCTTCTTTTTGACGGAAGTATGCCGAAACGCGGTCAATGATATCAGGAAGGCTCGTTTGCGGACGGAAACCCGTCAACGCGTGAAGTTTATCGATGGACGGCACGCGCCGCATCATATCTTCGAATCCCGGCTCGTAGGCCTTGTCGTAGGGAACGAACTGGATGGCGGAGTCGCTTGCCGTGCGATGCTTCACGAGTTTGGCGAGATTTTCGATGGTCACTTCTTCCGTGTTCCCGATATTGATCACTTCTCCGACCGCTCGATCCAAAGGCATCAAGCGGAGAAGCGCTTCCACGGTGTCCCGAACGTCGCAAAAGCAGCGGGACTGCTGGCCATTGCCGTAAACCTCGATTGGGTCTCCATCCAGGGCGCGTTTGACAAAATTGGGAAGGACCATACCATAACGGCCGGTCTGGCGCGGGCCAACCGTGTTGAAAAAACGAACAACAATCACGGGCTGCCGTTTTTCCTTCCAGTACGAGATAGCAAGAAATTCGTCCAGGGCTTTGGATGCGGCGTAACTCCAGCGCCCCTTCGTCGTTGCGCCAAGCACCAGGTCCGCATCTTCGTGAAACGGCACATTGGTGTTTTTGCCGTAAACCTCGGAGGTGGAAGCGATCAGGACAAGCTTTTTCTTCTTGGAGGCGGCCTCCAAAACCATCTGTGTCCCGTTGACGTTTGTCTCGATCGTGCGGACGGGACTTTCCACGATCAATTTCACGCCGACGGCGGCTGCCAGGTGCACGATAACGTCGGCATCATCCACCAATTCCGCGAGCATGTGGCGGTTTTCGATTCCGTCCAGATGGTACTCGAGGCGGTCAGAGCCTTTCAGGTGGCGAATATTTTCCATGCTGCCGGTGGAGAGATTATCGAGCAGCACGACTTGCTCGCCCTGTTCCAGCAATCGTTCGGCAAGATGAGAGCCGATAAATCCCGCGCCACCCGTGATCAGATATCGCACACCACCTCCTAGAGTTTGTCCGAATCGTCCCGTTCAAAGGGCTTGGTGGGGACATGCTCGGGAGCTTCCTCGTGACCCATTTCCAAGGCTTCCTGAGGGCCATAGCCATAGGAATAGGGATAATAACGGTAAGAGTAGTAGTAATCCGGGGCGCTGGCATCCACGGCATTGAGGACTACCCCGAGCAAACGGCTCTTGACACTGACCAGCAGATCCCTCGTGCGCGTGAATGCCTCCTTGGGAGTTTCTCCGGAGCGCACCACCAGCAGCACGCCGTCTGTCTGAACGGACAGGATCACGGCATCCGTCGCCGCCATAATCGGCGGCGAGTCGATCACGACAAATTTGTACTTGGTCCGCAGTTCGGCGATCGCGTCCGCGAGTTTATGCGAAGAGAGAAGGTCGGCGGGATTCGGAGGAAGAGGGCCGGTGGGAATCGCGGCCAGATTCGGAATGGCCGGATGCTGCACGGTCACCAGGTCCAAGGTCGAAACCCCGGCCAAATAGGAACTCAAGCCGGCGTACTTCCCGGTACCCAGATTCAGCAATCTTCCAACCCCCGGCTTGCGAAGATCCGCATCCACGAGCACCGTCTTATCGCCGAGTTGGGCCAGGGTGACCGCCAAGTTTGCGGCAGCGGTGGTTTTGCCTTCGCGCGGGAGCGCGCTGGTCACGAGGATAACCTGAGGCGGGTGGTCCGGTTGCGAGAGCAGCAGGGCCGTACGCAATGCGCGGAAAGCTTCCGACATCTGGGATTTCGGAAGATGCTGCGCAACAAGTTCGATCCGCTTTTCGTGGCCGTTTTTCGACCCTGCGCCGAAGAATCCGATTCGATTTCTGGAACCCGCGAGATCCCCGAATGCCGGAACGACGGCCAGGCTGGGCAAGCGCGTCAACGTCTCGATGTCGTCCGGAGTCTTCACGGTGTTGTCGAGATATTCCCGGAGAAGGGCTAGGCCGATGCCCCCAACCAAACCGACCAGGAAGGCGAGCGCAATATTTCGCGCCTTTGCCGGCCGCGCAGGATACGAAGGAATCATGGCCGGGTCGACGACACGGAGGTTTGAAGATTTCAGCCCTTCGGAAATGCCGGCTTCCTTAAGTTTGGTCAGCAGGCCTTCGTAGAGGGATTTGTCCGCCTCGGATTCTCTTTTCAAAATGTTGTACTGCACCATTTTTTCCGCCATGTCGTTCGTGACGGCCTTCTGTTGCTCGAGCGCCAGGCGGATGAGTTCCTCTTTCTGCTTGGCCTCGCGGTAATCGCTCTCAAGCTGGAGGATGATGCCTTTGCTTTCGCGCGCGATCTGATCGTCCACTTCTTTCATCTGTGCCTGGAACCGAAGCACCTTGGGGAAGTTAGGGCCGTACTGGTTCACGGCTTCCGTATACTGAACGGAGAGGTCCGCGCGCTTCTTTTGCAAGTCCTGCAGCAGAGCGTCGGCTCGAATTTCCGGCACGGCATCGATGTCGCCGGCCTTGGCGTATTCGTACAGAGCCTGTTTTCTCAGTGTTTCGCCCTGCGCGTCGGTGAGTTGCTTATCCAGGTCCAAGAGACGCTGGGTGGTCATGTTGGACTTGTCGTCGACGCTCCAGATCTGGTTCTGTCGTTCGTAGTTGATGCGCGCATCCTCGGATTGCTTAACGGTCAATTTAAGTTCGTTGAGTTGCGAAGTGAGAAAACGAGTCGCTTCCAGAGTGGCTTCGTACCGGCTCTGGATATTCATGGCTTTGAAATTGTCGAGATGCGCGTTGAGGATTCTGGCCGCCAGCACAGGGTCCGTGGATTCGTAGCTTACTTCCATCAGGCGGCTCGAGGGCACCCTTCGGACGCTTAAGCTGCCCAGAAATGCCGCGACTTCCGGAGGGCGCTTCTGATTCGCCAGGGAACCTGTGGCGATTGCTTCCGAGGGGACTCCCCCAGCGGAAAATTCCGGATTGGCGGCGAGGCCCGTATTGCGAATGGTCTGCAACGCCAGAGTTTCGCTGGTGAGAACCTTGGATTGGGTCTCGATGTAATTGTCGAGATCCATCATGGAGTCGTAGGCGTCCGCGCCCTGAAACGGAAGAATGTTGGTGTTCTCGCGATCGATTTCGATCGTGGCTTTGGCGATATACACCGGGCGCATGCGAAACGTGGCGATACTGACGATGGTCACCACGGTAAGCAGGAACGACAGGATGAGCCATTGGTGTTTTCGGAGGATCAGCAGGTAGTCGTATAAATGGGGTTCCCGCGGCGATAAATCAATCGCGGGCACGCGGGTCGACGCGGGAATCAGCTCGACCGACCCGTTGCTTCCGGGAGTCCGCGGTATCAGTTTGGAGTCTTCGGTCATAGTCCGTTCTTACTGGTACGCCAGGCGGAAAACCGCCACGGCCGTACCGATAGCCAAGCCGATCTCCGCCGCCTTGAACAACGCCGCCTTGGTTCGATCGTCCGGGATGAAAAGAATGTCGCTCGGACGCATGGTGATGTCTTCGGACTCCCGCTTCATCACCTTCTTCAGGTCGACTGGCGTCTCGGTCTGCTTCCCGGTGTCGTCTTTTCGGATGATAACGGCTTGTTGGGTTTTGGCGATGGTCGTGAGCCCGCCGGCAAGGGAAAGCACCTTCAAGGTTGTGAGTTGAGTTCGGTCGTTGGAAACGACAAACCCGCCGGGACGTGTGACCGCGCCCAGGACATAAACGATTCCGGCGTGTGGCACGGTAACCACATCGCCCGCATGAAGCGCAATGTTGTTGCGGGTGTCGCCTGTTTCCAAAAGGTCATTCAAATTAATGCTGATGGTGGTGGAGTCTGGATCCGCGGAATTGGCACTCGCTTCGGAAGTGGCCGGTTTCGCCGGAGGGGTTGCATGAGCCAGTTCTTCCGCTGAAGGAAAGGACGGCGGCTTCGGCGTATTCTCAGATTGCTTCTCAGCGGGTTCCGGGGGCGCCGGAGCGTCGATTGGCGGTGGCTCGCCCGAGCCAGGCGCCTGAGTTGTGGTAACCGGTTGCGTGGCAGCTACTTCCGTAAAAGCGGGAATTCGACGTCGGGTCACAATGACGGTATCTCCGGCGTCGTTGGCGATGCCACCCGCCTCGGCTAGGACCTCAAGCAAGCTGACATCACGGTCGGCCTGATAAACCATCGGGCGCATTACCGCCCCGACCACGGTGATTGGCTGGCTGCGATGCTCTTTCACCGCCACCCCAACCTCGGGATGCGAGACCAATCCATTCGCTTCCAACAACTCGGCGATTTTTTCTTCCGCTTGAGTCTCCGTCAACCCCGCAACGCGCAGCCTTACGGGAATGAGAGGAATGCTGACCGTGCCGGTCTGGCTTACCCGCACTTCTTTCGAAAGTTCCGGAACATCGAACACCGAGATATCCAGCAGATCGCCGTTGCCGATCAAGTAGTCATGCGGAGCGGAACTCTTCGATCCCATCGTGAGAGTTCGGATGCGGTCGTTCACCTGTTGAGGCGTTTCGCCGACAGTGACATTTTGCTGCGCGAAGACAAGAACCGGCAGGCTGAACAGACTTGCGGCTACGGCGAAGACAAACCTACGTCGCCGTCCCAAGGTGGAGAATGGGACCATCAGAATGGGTGACCCCCCGTCGCTAGTATACAGTCTGGCATCATTAACTGGCTTCTACTTTTCCTAAATTCCTGCTGGGCGGGCTGGTTTCCGGATCACCCTGCGCCGGCCTCTCGAGGCGGGCGGTTGCCAAATGGGCCGAGACGAGGAACAGCAGGGCATTCGCCGGGATATGCAGATTAAAGTCTATTAAACTATGGACCAGCAGGCCACAGCAACCCACCAGCCCCGATAAGTTCAGTGCCGCCCCAAACGAACTTCCCAACTCCTTCAATCCCTTCACCGACTCCATAAATAGGACGGCCAGAAACCAGAGGCAACACAGCCCACCGGCCACCCCGGTTTCTGCCAGGGCTTCCAGATAGTCGTTATGCGTGTGGTTCACTATTTTTGCGTCGTACGAGGTCTCGTACGGTGGGAAGACAGTTTGAAGCGTCCCCAGCCCGGTCCCCAAAGCGGGGTGGTCCAGAAATATCCGCCAGGTGTCCTGTCGCATGGAAGCCCTTTTGCCGGCGGAGACATCCAGCGCCTGATATTCGGAAAACCTTTGCAGCACTTCCTGCACCCCGATCCATGAAACCGCAAGAATGGCGCAAAGCACCAGAATTCCACCCGCGAGCATGTACTTGCTATGTAAACGGCGGACCAGCAAGAGTGAGAACAGAATCACCAGTTGAACGGCGAAACTGACGATGCCGCCCCGGGAAGCCGACAATATCAGGGCCACGATCGGAACCAGCGCGAACAGGGCCACAAGAAAGAGCCGTTCGCGCCTGACCTTGCCGAGGACTAACGGCACCAGCGCCACGGGGATGAGAATTTCCGCAAATCCGGCGAAGTGATTCCGGTTCACATACGGCCCGAAGGGCAACCCGCCGTACCGCAGTACCCGAAACCAGTAAAGTTTCCCGTTGAACGTCAAGTGCTGCAGAATGCCGAACACCGATACGAAAAAACCCAGGGACATCAGAAACCAAAGCAAACCCCGCCAATGGTTCATGCGGTAATACGCTTGCGGGAGCAGCAACAGCAGGATCAGGTAGACGATCAGAAGTTGAAACTGCATGCGCGTTTCGTACACGGAAGCTGTACGGCGGAAAATCAATTGGACCAACACTACGAGGGCAAACGCAAGAAGCGGCGGCATTAATGGGGAAATCGCGATCGCTTCCTGGTTCCAGACGTAAATTCGCAGCGCCCAGAGGACAAGGAGCAACGCGAATCCCACTTCAAGGATCGCCTGCGACCACTCCTCTACTCCTCCGAAGGCCAGAACCGCAAAACTCAACAGTACGCAGAGGCCCACTCGCAAGGCTTTCATGGCCGGTGGCGCTCCGTTGCCTTCGGCACCAGCGTCACATCATCCACCCAGGCATCGCCGGAAATATGGATGTCCGGATCCGTGCTGGGCTCACGGCTTACGCAGACTTCAACGATCTGCACCCCGGTCCCGGCCGTCCAATCCTGCTGAATGAGTGTCCAAGGAGTGGTTCCGTGAATTTCCCTGGTACTTGAGACCTGGAAGCTATTGTGCTCAAACGACCGGAGATGAAATCGGACACCCTGGTCGCCGGTGATCATTTTTGTTTTCAACCAGCCCGAGAAAAGATATTTGCTGCCGGGAGTCACCACACCTGAGGCGCAAGCCACCTCCCCGCCGGGGTTGTGCTTGCCGTCGAACGTGAGACGCAGCGATTGTTTGCCCGACAGTTTTTCGGTCGTATCGAACTCCGTATGCACTCCCTCTTCGAGGGAATGAAAAAACCACGCGAAGGAAATATTACGAATGCCCGACTCGAAACTCGGATCCCATAGGACCGAATCGAGTGGCCGCAACAACGGCGGCAAGTTCATCGTAGACGTGCCCTGGTTCCAGACCCGGCTCGCAGCATCGAAGTCGCGATGGCTTTTCAGCGCCTCGACGAATTTGTCGAATTGCCGGATCTCCAGGTGCGGATTCAGTTTCATCAGCCTCATCCACATTGTCTGGGCGACCGCCAACTGCTGCGAATCCACCGCCTCCGCAATCGCATCGATATACACGCCGGGGAGCGGCGGAAGAAGATTGTTCAGAATTTCGTCGATATCTGGGTCCGCGCGATACGCGCGGGAAAAAACGGCCCCTGCGCGGCTAGGATCAGACTTCACCGCCAACCTGAGTTCGGCAAAGGCCCCGGAAAGATTGCCTTGCCGGAGAAGGAAGTTTCCGTAGCGCCAGGCAACTTCGGCGGACGCGGGATACGTTTGCTTCGCACGCAGAAAGGCGGCCTGCGCCGCGTCCGTCTTTCCATCTAATTCGTACGCCGTGCCAAGATCGAGCCATGCCGCGGTATAGCCAGGATTGAGCGCGACCGCTTTTTGAAAAGACTCGACCGATGCGACTATATCGGGTTGTTCCAGATTGAATTGTTGGTAGTGGCCCAGTCGATACCAATACTCCGGATTGCCCGGCTCCAACCGTACTGCCAAACGAAGATCGTTGGTCGAGTTTCCTTCCGCTACCCGCCCCGCGAAGCCGGAACGGACACCGAAAAAGGACACCCAAAGCGCGACGAGCAGGGATCCGATGACGAGCAGAGCTCGCGAGAAGGAATCAGATAGGCGCAGAAGCATCGCAAAAATACTGTGCCTATCGCGAACAGCAGAAGCAAGAATAAATTGGAACAGAAGGAAAAAAGGTTTGTTTCAGACTGGAACAGTTCACTTTCCCGACCAAGCGACCTGGCTTTCTTCCACTCGCCCCCGCCGCCTCACGTCAATCCCCAAGCGTTTGATTTTCTGATTCAGGGTGGAGAGAGGAATCAGGAAACGCTCCGCGGCTTCCGTTTGATTCCAACCGGTGCGTTCGAGCATATCCACGATGATGCGGCGCTCGACTTCGTCAATGATTTGGAACAGCGAGGGGTTCGGATTGTCGGCGGCCGTGCGAGAACCGGCTTCACCCGGCAGGGGAGGAAGAAATTCCGAAAGCTGCAAGCGGACGCCGCGGACGATTTCCTTGCTGCGCAGGGATTCGGGCAACAGGTCGACATCGACGCGCTCCTGCGTGGAAAGAACCACCGCGCGCTCCACCACGTTCTCCAGTTCGCGGACATTCCCCGGCCAGTCGTAATCCATCAGCAGTTTCATGGCGGATGGCGTGAACATCCGCAATGGCTTTGTATTTTCCGTGCAGAAACGGTCCAGAAAGTGCGCCAGCAGCATTGGGATATCTTCGCGGCGGTCGCGAAGAGGAGGCAGGCTAAGATGGATCACGTTGAGGCGATGATAGAGATCTTCGCGGAATCGCCCTTCCTTCACCAGCGAGAGGAGATCGATATTGGAAGCGGCGACGATCCGCACGTCCACCTTGAGCTGTTCCGTGCCGCCGAGTCGCATGAACTCGCGCTCCTGAATCACGCGCAGGAGTTTGGCCTGGGTCTCCGGGCTGACCGTAGCAATTTCGTCGAAGAAAATCGTTCCCTGGTCGGCAACCTCGAATAGTCCCTTCTTGGAGGCGACGGCACTGGTGAACGCGCCCTTCACATGGCCGAATAGCTGCGATTCCAGAAGGTCGACGGGAATCGAACCGGTGTTGACGGGGACAAAGGCGCGGTCGGCTCGCGTGGAAGCGGAATGAATCGCTTTGGCGATCAACTCTTTTCCCGTGCCGCTCTCTCCGCTGATCAGCACTGTCGAGCGGGAAGGCGCCACCTGCGCGACCAGGTCAAACAGCGCGAGCATTTTCTCGCTTTTCCCGATGATGTTAGGGAAATTGAATCGCTGCTTCAGCGCGCGTTTGAGCTGGACGTTTTCTTCGCGAAGGCGGTGCGACTCCACGGCCTGCGCCACCTGCGCCAGCAATTCGTCGTTGGACCAGGGCTTGGTGATGTAGTCCATCGCGCCGCTCTTGAATGCCGCACGCGCCATCTCGATAGAGCCATATGCGGTGATGAGAACGATGGGGAGATGGGGATTCTGACGCCGGATGTCTTTCAGCAACTCGATGCCGTTGCGGTCGGGCAAACTCACATCCAGAAGCAGCAGGTCGTAGGGTTTTTCTCCCAGTCGAAGAAGTCCGGATTGCGCGGTATCCGCCATGGAAACGAGGTACCCCTCGGTCTTCAGAAGGAGTTCGAGTCCTTCGCGGATTTCCGCTTCGTCGTCAATAACCAGAATCGAGCCTTTAGGCATGAACTGCGTTCCTCACGGCCGGAAACTCAACATGGAAGGATGTTCCCCGCCCGGGAGCGGAGCGCACATCGATCTTGCCGGCATGTTCTTTGATGATCCCGTAACTCACGGACAAACCGAGGCCAGTGCCGCGGCCACCGGGTTTAGTCGTAAAGAACGGGTCGAATATCTTATGGATGTGATCGCGGGGAATCCCGTTGCCCGTATCGGCCACTTCGATTTCCACGCTCCCGTTGTGGGCGCCGGTGCGGACTTCCAGTATGCCACCGGTGGGCATCGCGTCCCGCGCATTCAGGAAGAGATTCAGGAAAACCTGCTGCAATTTGTTGGCCGAGCCGCGCACCGCGGGGAGGCCTTCGGCGAGTTGCTTCACAACCTGGATTTGCGAAGTCTTCAGCGGATGGGCGACCAGGGAGAGTGTTTCCTCCACCACGCGGTTGACATCCACATCGGCCAAAGCGCTTGGACCCGTGCGCGAAAAATTCAAAAGGTTGTTGACGATTTCGCTGGCACGGAAAGTTTGCTTCACGATTTTATCGATAATGGATTGCCGCGGGTCGCCTTCCGGCATTTGCTTGGCCAACATTTGAATGTAATTGGAAATCACGGCCAGCGGAGTGTTGACTTCGTGGGCGACGCCGGCTGCCAATAGACCGAGAGACGTCAGTTTTTCAGTCTGCGACATCTGTTCTTCCATTCGCTCGCGCTGCGTTACATCGTCGAATAGCAGGAGACGCCCTATGCGCTCTCCGGACTTGCTTACCAGCGGCGTAATGGACACATTTACGACCATGGACTGCCCCTGATGCTGCAGTCTTTGTTTGTAGATGCCGGTAACCTGCTCGGCATCGCCACGGCTGGAAATTTCCTGCACCAGGTCGACTGGCAGTAAGCCGGCAAGGGGTTGGCCGACCGCGTCGTTCCGGGAAACTTGAAACAGTTGTTCCATGCGGCTGTTCCAGGCTTCGACCGAGCCATAAAGGTCCACGGCCAGAACGCCGACATTCAGCGATTCGACGATGTTTTCGCTGAAATCCTTCAACCTCGCCACCTCGAACGCCTTTTGCTCCAGCGATGTGTACAACTGCGAGTTGTCCAACGCGATGGCGAGATATCCGGCGATGGTCTGCACCAGTTCGACGTCGTCGCTCGAAAGGAAGTCTCCGTCCACCGTTTTGCCGAGCCCGAGGAAAGCAACGGTCCGCTCGCGAATCCTGCAAGGAATAAAGTAGTTGAGATCCAGTTGCTCGATCGTGCGCCGCACGGAATCCGCCACATCGGGCACGCTGCGCGAAGACTCGAAGAAAATCGTGTTGTTGGCCAGCTCAGGCGTGGCCGATTTCAAAAAGTTCAAGTCCAGCCGCTCGCTGAGGCGCACTCCCATCGAACGCGCCAGCCGCAGATCACCGGGATTCTGCGAATCTTCCACGAAAATGGCCAGGCGATCGACAAGCAGTGTTTGCGATACGCGGTCCATCACCGAACCCAGCATGGGCTCCAGGCGCACTTCGTTGGTGAGCGTGCGGCCGAATTCGATCAGCGTGCGGCGGTAGTCGAGGCGGTCGCGGTAAAAGAAACGATCGAGCCGGGCCTGAATGCCTTCACGGAACGGCTGGAAGAGGAATGCGGCTACCACAATGGCGATCATGCCGCCGACGGGTCCGCTTGTCTGCGCATGGAAAATCTCGGCAATCAGCGCCACCAGGCCAAAGTAAACCGCTGCCACGGCCGCGGTGGCCGCCGTATACGCCAGGCCGCGCTTAAAGATGATGTCGACGTCCATCAGGCGGTAACGGATGACCGCATATCCGAAGCACAGCGGGATCAACACCAGGCTGAGCGAGGAGAATTGCATCCAGGGTTGGAGGGCGGCGTCAAAAATGTACGGGAGGATGTACAGCACGGTAAACGGCAAACTGCCCGCAAGCGTGCCCCCGGTCAGCCATTTCAATTGCTGGCGCAAAACGCCGGAACGCGAGCGCCGGTAACTTAGATTGAAGTTGAGGCCGGCGGCGAGGAAATAAAGGCCCAGGAAGCCGAGTTCCAATTGGTCCAGCTCCACGCGCGATCTTGTCGTGGGCACAAATCCCAGGGCATTGATCGCCGCGAGGATGTGGACCACAAGTAGCGCCAGAGCGGGAGCGTATACGGAAGCGAATTTCAGCAGCGATTTTCGCGAAGACTCAGGCCGTTCGGGGAAGACAAGCGCAAAATGCAGCAGCAGCGCCGGGGCCAGCAATCGCGCGGCAACACTGGCCCAATACACTTCCAGATCGAAAGTGTCCAGCTTGCCGCTGTATTGAAACGAGTACAGAACAAAGGAAACCAGGCAAAACACATAAAAATGTACTGCGCGCGGCGCATTCCAGCGGCGGGCAAAGATGAACAAGCCGATAAAGAGATAGAGCAGGCCGACAACACGCAAGTAATTTTCGACGCTGATTGGCTTGTGCGGCGGCGTGGTGATCAGCCGGGTTTCAAACTCTTCGCCATTTCGGACCAGCTTGTAGCGAAGCTGCGTCCACAACCCTGCGCGATACAGTCGCCGCGCCACGTGTGCGGCTTTTGGAACCGGGACATCGTTGATGGCCAGGAGTAGGTCGCCCGGGTGAATTCCCGCGACCGCGGCTGGTGAATCAGGGGCGATTTTCCAGGCTTCCACGCCTCCGGGCGAGTCAGACCAGGCAACCCCGTCGTCCACCTGATCGTAACGCGAGCGCTGGAGGAAATTCAGCCAGCCAAAGACAATCGCAGCCAGCGTGGCTAACGCCAGCACAACGGCCCCTACCCGGACGCGGAGATTCTGTCGCATCACAATCCCAAATTACTCACACCATACCTTAGCTCAATTTGTGCAACTCGTCTTCCAATCTTTAGTAGGTTTCATCGTTCTTAATTTCATGTAAACAGGATGGTTAGCCGATTACCACTTCTCATATGACCGGAGTATTCCGTTTACAATAGGGCGGATACGGATTTACGGAGGCTCGCAATCAACTAAAACTGAAGGCTCACTCCACCCCGAAAACTTCGAAAGGCGGGAACAAGCAAGATCTGGCCATCCCGGGTATTCAAGGAATAGTAACCCTGGGCGAGGAGGTTGTCGCATTCCGCACTCGCCTCCCAGCGTCCGAACAGCACCCTTGGCAAAGGCTGCCGGATGCCGATGTTCAGGTAGGGACTGACCTGATAGGCGGCTTCACCATAGGGGTCTACCCTGGAAAGTGCGGTATCGCTAATCCATTTATAGCCGGCGGTGAAATGGGTTCCCGTCTGCGGGATGCGGGCCGTAATTTTCGCGGCCACCGATTGACGCTGGGCGGTGCGCAAGCCATCGCGCAGCCCGCCATCCATTTCGGCCACCGGAATTAATGCGCCGGAAAAGGCATAAATCGCCGTTAGCTCCAACAAATCGTTGAGCTTTTCCCGCAGGGCCACTCGGCCGCCCCAATCGCTCGACGAGCCGCCGTCATAGGCGAATCCCCTCGAAAAGAAGTCCTGGAAATACTCCTCCGGGGGCAAGCTGTTGCCGCGTCCGAAGAGGGCAACGTGACTGTAGTCGTCGTGGAAACCCGCGATTTGGAAAACTCCGCGGCTTCCAAGTTTTCTCTCCGCTGCCAGCTCTTCATGGCGGCCACTTTCCAAGACTGGCCGGCCTCCGCGAAGAAGCAGTGCGGGAAAGGCGTCCAATTGATTCAGCGCGTCGGACAGCACACCCGGAGCATCCATCCCTTCCAATTGGGCGTTCAGTGCGTCGTTGGGGGTGGTACCGTTCGGCAGCGCGGCATAAATCGCATCCGCATACCAGTTTGCCGTGACGCGGGTTTCCAGCTTCACGCGAGCGCGCAAGCCAGAGGCCGGCGCCCCCAGGCCCACCAGCACGTATTCTCCGCCTGCGCGAAGAAGAAAACGATCCCCAATGGCAATCGTCTCGTTCTGATCCATGCGGACGCCGCGGAATGTCAGGCCGTTGGTCCCCAGTTTAGCTTCGCGCAGAACCATCGTGCTGGACGGACCGGCTTCCGCCGAACCCGTTGGGAGCCAGATGGTCGCAATCCCGCCTGCCGGAGACTCTTCATCCGGCGTAAACTGACCGGCAAAAACAATGTGGTTCGAGCCTACAATTTTCTGGTCGTAGGCAAAAGCGGTGCTGGGGGCGGCCGCGACGTTTGAAATAGAGCCCGGGCGCCGCGCGCCATCCGACAACGCGACCAGCCCTAATGGGCGGTGCACATTCTGCTCAACAATGATCGAGGAAACGATGTTTCCCGAGGGATCAGGGTCGTTCCACTGCAAAACAGGTCGTAACCCGGATGCCGAACGCAAAACCCACTTCCAGTCGTCGGCCTCTGCCGCAGTGGCCGTTGGCGGCCTGCGGAGCTGTTCGATTGAAGCAAACATGGACTCGAGCTGAATTCGGATCGTTGTGGTGATATTCGGAGAAACCTGAATGTGCTTTTCGAGGAAGGGAAGAAAACCCGCGAGCGTTACGCGCAGAGTGTAAGAACCGGGAGCAAGCTTTTCACCGTTAAAGACGCCGTCTGAATTGGTCAGATACTGATACGTCGTCGCGGCCCCGGGCGCTTCCGAAAGGACGGCGACGGTGGCGCCCAGTTGAGGAACTCCGCTGGAATCACGGACCAGACCGGATAATTTTCCAAGGCTTGAAGCAACTCTATTATTGGATTGCGCCGAAGCGGATGGAGCGCCACAACTCACACCCAGAGCTGTGCCGAATAATACCCCAAGGCACAGGAGGGCGCCGTGCTTCACTCAATTACCTCCCAGGCGTGACGTTCGCCGCAGTTTTTTGCTCCACCGGAATCTTCACGGTGAACTCCGCAGAACGGGAAATCGTGACATTCGACAGCAAGTCTGTCGCGTTAACTTCCAGAGTATACTTCCCGGCGGCCAGAGTGGCCAGCGGCAAAAGCCGTTCGATGGTGACCTGATCGCCGGTCTGCTTCATGTCCGCCGACGTCTCTTTGAACTGCATCACTTGCTGGTCGCCCTTCTTGACGGTATAGACAAAACTGGCGTTGCTCTTGTGAGTTTTCTCGTCGCCCTTCAGGTTGTAAATCTGAAGATAGATGCCCAGCTTGTCGGCGGTCGTAAAGTCCCCATCCAGCCGTGGCCGCACTTTTGAGGAACCCAGCACAAATTGGCCGGTCCCAATCTGCTTCGCCGGCACATGCTCGATCTGGTCCGCAAGGATCAGCGTGCTGGCGTCGAGTTTTTCATCCTCATAACGGGGAACCGCAAGCCGCGTATTCACCGCGCCCACATTGCCGCTATCCACGTCCTTAACCACCAGGTCCAGGCGATACAATCCCGGGCGCAACGGCAAGGATTTTTGATAAATAGAAGACAGCTTCATGGACTGCTTGTAGAGCGATTCCGGGTAGTCCCGGGTAACGGAGTCTTCGAATGTCTGGACGACTCGATTGGTAAGTGTGCTGACGCGTCCAAAGATGTTGAGCTCCGCGCTGTATACCCCGTCTTTGTTCTTGAACTGAAGCTGATTGTTGGGCACCTGGACGCTAACGGGCACGAGTACCGTGTCGTTCGTCACCTTCAGAAAGTCCGTCCGGTAGTTGAACTTCAACTGGTCGCGGACCATGCGGGAGGTCACCAGCGCTTCCAGGTCCTTGTACTTCACCTCAGGCGGCCGCTGAACCTTGGCGTAGAGTTCCAAGCGCGTAAACTCGTTCAAACTCGCCGGTTGACCGCCGAGCGAGGTCGGAAGGTGCGTGCCGTCCGAGCGCGTGAACCGATCCGTTTTGGAAGCCAAGCCCATCGATTCCATCAAGCTGAGGCCGGCGCCGGGGACATAGAGGAGGGCGTCTTTTTCGGAGGGGTCCATAGTCAGGTGATACTCGCCTGAACCGCTGGGATCGACGAACTCAAGCTCCACGTTTTCCTGAATGCCTTCGAGATACCGATAACGCCAGCGTTCCCAAGGATAGGTTGTGGTGGAACCTCCGCCCTCTTCCATCGGGCGATCGTAAGTGCCGCCGGTCGGGTGCGACTCGATTTCGTCGGGAGGACCCCAAATGATGTAAATCCGTCCGCGGTCGGTCTTCCAACCCGGGATGCCTGAGGCATAGTGCTCGTTGGCGTAAGCGATCCGGCGATAGTGCTCTTCCTTGAAATCGTTATCCGGCATGTCCGGATTGGCGCTGCGCCGTAGCCAGAACTGTTCAATAAACTGTTCGCGCTCTTCGTTCGTTTCCAACTGCAGGAAAGCGGTCCGCTCTTCCGGAGAAATAATGTAAATCACATCTTCGTTGAGCCAGGTCTTGAAGGAGTTATCGAGTTCCTTCAAGGTTTTCTTCATCTTCTGCTTCTGATCCTTGGTGAGCTTTTGATTTTGAATTGGAGCGGGAGGGTTGGGATCGGGAGCTTGTGCCTGTTGTCCGGCGACAGGGAGCAGCAACAATACGTACGCAGTCAGGCTGGCGGAAACCTTGCGAAACATCATGTGCATAGAGACACCTTTAGGGACACTGAATTCTAAACCGGTGCACCGGAGACGTCAAATCGGAATGTCGTTCATTCAAGGACATTTACCCCTCTGATGCCGGTTAGACGCCAAAAAGAGGGTTTGGCGTTGCCTAACCGGGGCGAGCTTTAGGGGGACGGAGGAATTACTGCAGGCGATGATTCTGGATTTCGGAGCCGACGAGGGTGTCGAAGATAGCCAGGACGTGCCGCCGGTATTCGAGCATGCGGAAGAAAACGTCGCGCAATTGGGGTTCGCGTTCGGCTTCGCGATGCCATTTGGCAAGGACGGCTGGCGGAACTTCGATGTCCTGGCGAAGCTTGTCCGCGGAATGCCCCCGCAGGAACAATCCGTAGAAAAATGCCGCTTCCCGCTGCGGATACTCCAGATCCACAGTGACTTCGGCCGGCAGATAGGTTGACATGGTCGCCATAGGAAAAATGCAGTTTACCGAAAATCGTTTCCGCGTCAAGTAGAACTCGGGTCCCGGTGCTTCCGCCTGGTCAACATCGCTGCCGGGGCTCCCGCGACCAAAGGGCCGCTTGACCGCATCCAATCGGCATAGGATGCTTAAGCCTATGGGGAAGTTACCCAAATCGCTCGCCCGCCGGACCGTTGGGCGATTCCTGCGCTTTGGAGTGCTGCGCGGGTTGCGCTCGATAGAGATCGATCCCGAAGAATTCCGTCAATATCTCGCGGACAAGCACAATCTCTGGATTCCGCACTTCGGCCGCATGCGGGATGTCCCTATTGAACAATTGGATGCTATTGCGGAGCGCCTGATTCAAAATGCCCAACGCGTTGCACTTGCGCAAGGCGCAGGTTTCGGCTTGGGCGGCATGATCACGATACTTCCGGATGCCAGCTTGCTCACAATCCTTGCCCTGCGGCTGATCCAGCGGCTCTGTCTGCTTTATGGATTCGAAGAACGCGAATCGGAACGCCGCGTCCAGATGTGGTTGGCCGCGGCCGGAGCGGCGGGCATCGATCTCGGCAAGGACCTTGCGGAGAAACAGATTGCGGAGCGGTTGGCGCCGCGCATCGCGGGCCGCTTGGCCGTGCGCATCGGTGAAGAAAGCGCTGAAAAATGGGTGGGCCGCATGGTGCCGCTCGCCAGCTCCGCCATAGGCGGGGCGTTGAACTATACGTTTATTCGGACCTGGGGCCGTCGGGTTCAGCGTCACCTGCGCGAAAAACACCTGGCCGAGCGCGCTGCCGCCGCAGAGCGCGAGCAATCCGCCAAAACGATTTCGATTCGCTAGCCACGGGCAGTATTCCAGAGCCGCCATGACGAACCAGCCATTTTTCCTCGGCGTCAACTATCCCTGGGCAAATTACGCCGAAGACTTTGGTGCGGGCCTTTCGGGACACCGCGGGCTCTCCCTTCCAGAGAATGTTTCGAGGGTTGCCGATGAGTTCGCGCGTATTCGCGATTGTGGCGCGAGCGTCGTTCGCTGGTTTCTGTTTGGGGACGGCCGCGGCGGCTTTCAGGCGGAAAAGGGCATCCCGATGCGCCCCGACGAATTCTTGTTCGCCGACGTCCGGGCCGTGCTTGAGCTTGCGAAGCGCAGCGAGTTAAAAGTCTGCCTGTCACTGATCGATTACCCGTGGCTCCAGGACCGCACGGGGAAGCCGGCCGAGCATGCCAACGAACAGGTCTTGCAGTTTGCCGCCGGGCGCGAGGCCTTTCTGCAACGAATTTTGGTGCCGTTGTTTCGCGAATTTCGGGAACACTCCGCGCTTTTCGCGTGGGAGATAGCGAATGAGCCGGAATGGGCGATCCGTGAATTCCACCGGCAGCCCGCGGCGAAAATGCATTTTGCGGATTTTCGCGCGTTTGCCGCTGAAATCGCGCAAGCGGTTCATGAATTCGCCGTCGTCCCCGTGACTCTTGGCTCCGCGAGCCTCACCTGGGTTCGTGCGTGGAGTGAGCTTGGGCTGGATTTCTACCAGGCGCACTACTATCCGGTGCAGGACCCTTCAGGAAAATCCAGCCTTGCGAAGCAACTTGCGTGCCTCTCTCTGCTCGACAAACCGTTGTGGATGGGAGAACTCCCCGCCGCGGACGACATCGGCTCCGGCTATTCATTGAGGCCATCGCTAACCCAGTGCCGCGATGCGGGTCTGTTTGGCGCCGCGGTCTGGCGTTGGACTGCGCCAGAGCGAACCGGCACGGACGCACACCTGGGAAGCGTGGATGCTAAGATTCTCTCCGCCTGGAACTCCGCCCCAAGTTCCCGCAACGCTTCCGCGTAAGCCGAACCTTCGCCGACGCGTCCGACTGGCCCGCAGTCAAGCGGCGCACATACTTGTTCCCAATCGTTGGCCCTACCCGATAGGAGCATCTCGCTGGAAAAAGCCGGTGAGCCGCCGTAAAGTGGAAATAGCTTCGGTTTGCAAGAACAAGAAGATGAGGTGCCCATGATGAAGTTGCACAAAATGCTGGTTGCCGGCTTCCTGCTGGCGGCCGCGGCGGGACTGCTGGTGCTTCCGCAGTTCGCCGCCTCTCCCGCGCGGCAAATGCCCGAAATGCAGCACGGCGCCATTTCCCCGGACGAACCGACTCCGGCGTTCCACGCCCAGGCTCCGAAAGATGCTTTGCCGCCGACGATGGAAGCTTCGCTCTTCCCCGACATTCAGACGTTCAATGCGTACGTCGTTGCTGGCCGCGTGAAAAAAGTTCTGTACCAGCAACCCTGTTATTGCCACTGTGACCGCAGCCAGGGGCATGGCAGCCTGCTGGATTGTTTTGTCAGCCGTCACGGCGCCGGGTGCGATGTCTGCCAGAAAGAGGATTTCTACTCCTATGAACAGACACGCAAGGGCAAGACGCCGGCGCAAATCCGCGAGGGCATAATCCACGGCGAGTGGCAGATGGTAGACACCGCGAAATACACGAAGAACTACCTGCCGCCGCTCAGTTTGCCGGCCAAGCAATAGGTCGCTTCGGTTTTCCTCTTTATGGCCCGCCAGGAACACGCCCCGGAAACTCCGGCGACGTCATTTCTTCGCCAGAACAACGTCAGTTTCACTGAGCATCTCTACGATTACGTCGAGCATGGAGGCACGGCGGAGTCCGTGCGGCAGTTGGGCGTCGACGAGCATTCGGTCGTCAAAACCCTAGTGATGCAGGACCAGGACGCGAAACCCCTGATCATCCTGATGCACGGCGATCGCCAGGTGAGCCTGAAAAATTTCGCCCGGCAAATCGGCGCGAAAAAAGTGGAGCCCTGCAAGCCGGAGGTTGCGCAGCGTCATACCGGTTACCAGGTCGGGGGCACTTCTCCGTTTGGCACGCGCAAACTTTTGCCGGTGTATGTCGAGCGCAGCATCCTGGCGCTTCCATCCATTTATATCAACGGAGGACACCGCGGCTTCCTGGTTCAGATCGTTCCGAAGGTGCTGACCGAATTGCTCCACGCCCAAGCCGTGGATAGCGCTACCCCGTAATGACCGATGCGGGTTCGAAAAGGTTCTGATAAACTCGACCCCCGCAGTGAGACAACTCGCTCGTCTATCCATTGGTGACAGGGGATAACCATGAAATACGGCCGTTCCGCAGGAGTGCTTCTCTTACTTTCCGTCGTTGTTTGTTGTGCAGTTTTGACCGTTGTTGCCGGGTCGGCCGGCAGGGCCGCCGGAGATGCGCCGTGGGGATTTTCGCTTTCGAATATGGACAAAACCTGCAAGCCCTGCGACGACTTTTATCAGTTCGCCATGGGCGGCTGGATGAAGGCGAATCCCATCCCGGCCGAATATCCCACCTGGGGGACGTTTACAGAATTGCGGGATAAGAATCTGGCCGGCATGCGCACGATTCTGGAGAGCGCCTCGAATTCGAAAGCCGCCGCCGGATCGAACGAACAAAAGATCGGCGATTTCTATGCAAGCTGCATGGACACCACTGCCATCGAAGGCGCGGGGTTGAAACCGCTCGCCGCCGAACTGGCCGAGGTCGAGGCAATCCAGGATCGCAAAGGGCTGGACTCCGAGATCGCCCGACTTCATCGCCGGTCGAATAACGTCGCTTTCGGATTCGGCTCCGTCCCGGATTTCAAGAACAGTTCGCAGATGATTGCCGCTGCCCGCCAGGGCGGGCTGGGGATGCCGGACCGCGATTACTATCTCCGCGAGGACGACCATTCGAAGCAATTGCGCGAGGGCTACGTCAAGCACGTTGCAAAAATGTTTGAGCTTACGGGCGATGCTCCCGATAAGGCCGCCTCCGAAGCCAAAACGGTGATGGCGCTGGAAACTTCGCTGGCCAAGGCCTCGCGGACCCGTGTGGAACTTCGCGACCCGGAAAAGAATTACAACAAGATGACGCTTGCGGAACTCAAGAGCCTGACCCCGGACTGGTCCTGGACGGGTTACATGCAAGCCGTCGGCTCTCCCTCGGCTGCCGAGATCAACATCGGGCAGCCGGATTTCTTCAAGGAACTTGACCGGCAACTGAGCGGGACGCCGCTTGCCGACTGGAAGGTCTATTTGCGCTGGCATGTGATCCACAACGCCGCGCCCGCCCTTTCCGACGCCTTTGTGCAGGAGAATTTTGAATTTTACGGCAAGCAACTTTCCGGCACCAAGGAACTCCAGCCCCGCTGGAAACGCTGCGCGCAATCCGTCAATCAGAACCTAGGCGAGGCGCTCGGCGAAGTCTATGTGCAGAAGTATTTCCCGCCGGAGGCCAAGGCGCGCGCCAAGGAGATGGTGAACAATCTCATCGCCGCACTGCGTTCGGACATTCCCACGCTTTCCTGGATGGGGCCGGATACGAAGAAGCAGGCACTCGACAAGCTGCAAGCGTTCAACGTGAAGATCGGCTACCCCGATAAGTGGCGCGACTATTCGAAACTCAGCATCGATCGCGGTTCCTATCTCGCCAACGTGCGCCGCAGCGATGAGTTTGAAGAAAACCGCGACCTCGCGAAGATCGGCAAGCCGGTGGACCGCTCCGAATGGGGGATGACGCCGCCGACGGTCAACGCCTACTACAACGCCACGTTCAACGAAATTGTCTTCCCGGCGGGGATTCTTCAGCCGCCCTTCTATGACCCCAAAGCCGACGACGCCGTCAATTACGGAGGCATGGGCGCTGTGATCGGCCACGAAATCAGCCACGGGTTCGACGACCGCGGTTCCCAATTCGACGGCCAGGGGAATTTGCGGAATTGGTGGACGGCCGACGACCGCAAGAATTTCGACGAGCGCGGCCAATGCATTGTGGACCAGTTCAACAGCTATGAAGTGGAACCCGGCCTGCATCAGAACGGCAAGTTGGTTCTCGGGGAAAGCATCGGCGACCTGGGCGGCCTGAGCATTGCTTACGCGGCGTATGAAAAGTCCATCGAGGGAAAGCGCCCGAAGGATATTGACGGCTTCACGCCCGAACAACGCTTTTTCCTCGGCTGGGCCCAAGTGTGGGGCACGAACCAGCGCGAGGAAGCGGCGCGCCTGCAAACCAACACCGACCCGCATCCTTTGGCGCGTTTCCGCGGCAACGGGCCGATCTCCAACCTGGAGGTTTTCGCAAAGGCCTTCGGCTGCAAGAAAGGCGATGCGATGGTCCGCGAGAAAGCCTGCAAGATCTGGTAAACGGATAGCCGCATATACCAGTAGAAATGCAGCGGGCGAATCCCAGTGGGATTCGCCCGCTGCATTTTCAGAAGCGAATATCGTGACCTGGAAGTTGGTTTACCGGCCGTGACGTAAGTAAGCGTCGGTCTTGTTCAGCCAGTCTTCGCGCGGAGGATCGAATACGTCCAGGTCCAGCGTGTCTTCGAGCGCCCAGGCCTCGTGCGGCATGTTGGAGGGAATGCAAAGCACTTCCCCGGCGTGAACGACAATTTCTTTTCCGTCGATGGCAAATTTTAGCGCGCCTTCCAGGATGTAGGTCACCTGCTCATTGTGGTGCTGGTGCTTGGGCACGTGGGCGCCTTTCTTGAGGAACACGCGAGCCAGCATCAGCTTGTTGCCGACGACCATCTCGCGGTCGATCAGGTCGTTCAGCTTTTCCCGTTCGACGTCTTTCCAGGGGATGTATTTGCATTCGGTTTTTTCGCTCATGGTTTCAAGTCTCCATAAAGGCGCGCCGCATTGTCGTGCAGATAATTACGCGCCAATTCCAAAGCCTTCGTTTCGTTGAATGCGCCTTCGTCCACCAGTTCCGCAAGCGCCGCCGCAAGCGCGGTGCGGTTGGTGCGCGCCGCCAGCCACATGCTCTCTTCCGCGCCCAGCGCGTCGTTGAAGGGAAATGAATCCGAGCCATACATCATCTTGTCGGGATACAGGGTGAGGAATTGCTTCAGCACCTGCTTGAACTGCGAGGGGTAAAGCATCTCCGACTGTAACGAAGTATCGAGGTACACGTTCTTCACCGCCGTCAGCAGCGCCGCTTCGCGCTCGTAGGGCCAACCGCCATGCAGCAGAACGAAGGTCACATTCCGGTAACGCGCGTCGCGCAGCACATTTTCCAGGTTCAGCACATTGCCATTTCGCAGGCTGAAGTAATCGCCAATCCCCACTGCAGAGTGAAAGTGCACGGGCAAATGCAGCTTCCCCGCCTGGTCAATGATTCGCCGGAAAATATAATCCTGGAAAATCCGGTACTCCTCGGCAGTCGGCACGCCGCCTGCGCGGTATTTGCTGTAAATCGGTTCTGCTTTTTCGACGGCCGGATCGTTAAAATGCAGCGTGCGGAAATACGCCGCTTCGAACTTGATGGCCACGCCGCCGCGCTTCTGATTGTCTTCCATTGTTTTCTGTACAAACGCGACGTATCCGGCCAAATCCGCGGGCAGCGCGTCAACGCCTTCCTGCTTCTTCCAACGTGAAAGCATTTTCTCCTGCAGCGGGATGTAAACGCCCATGTCCGGCGTGCTGGCCGTCTGGTCGCGATTGTCAAAAGGATAGAAAAACGCGTCGCCGAAAAATACCCAGTGAAACCGCTTGGTATCGAGATAAGCCGGCATCATCGCACGGTTCGCGAGGCAGACTTCCACGTTCAGTTTGTCGAGAAGAGAGTCGAAGTACCCCGTGCCCCCCGCCTTTTCCGCCGCGGTTTTCTTGTCCGCCAGCCACTTCGCATGCTCGGGCTTGAAATCGTCATAGGGGTAGCCGAAGAGGGCCTTCGCTCCCGCTACAAATTCCGGATTGTCGTCGCGCAGGCGGAGCGTGGCGCTTTCATCGGGCGGCGAGGCCATGGCATCCACGTCGCTGTCGTCCGCAAAGCCCGGGTGCGCGTGGTTGTCGTACATCGGAATCTTGTCGATTTCCTTCAACAAGCGTTCGTAAGTTTTCTGAACGTCGGCGGAGGGATAGGGCCTCGCTTGGCCGAACGCTGAGGAAGCAATTCCGGCCGCGAACAGAATTCCGACTGACAGGCGTACTGCAGTTTTCGACATTCCGCGTCTCCACAAATCAGGGATGGAGTGAATTCAAATTTTCAGCAATACAAAGCTTGCTTTACCGCGCGACGGCTGCTCGCCATCGGGACGACACCCGCTGAATGCGCTCCAGCGCGTCTTCCAACTGGTGCGTCGCGCTGACCAGCGAAAACCGCAGATAATTTTTCCCTTCGACGCCGAATGCCGCCCCGGCGATTCCCGCCACTCCCGCCTCTTCCAGCAACACTCGCTGCACTTCCTCAGCCGGCAAGCCGGTTTCTTCGATATTCACCCAGGCGTAAAACGCGCCGTCAGGGGATTGGCAGCGGAAGCCCGGAATGCGGTTAAGTTTCTCGACAAACAGGTCGCGACGCTTCCGGTACTCTTCGACCATTGCCGGCACGGCGTTCGTGGAATCGCGCAGCGCCTCGATGGCCGCCACCTGTGAAAATTCGGCCGTGCACGTGAACGTATTGAGCACCAGCATATCCAGGGCGTCAATCACGTGCTTCTGGGCCACCGCGTATCCTAACCGCCAGCCGGTCATCGCAAACGATTTTGAAAAGCCGTCGATGATCACGGTGCGCTCCGCCATTCCCGGCAGGGCCCAGATGGATTTGTATTCGCCCTTGAACAAGATGCGCGCGTAAATTTCATCCGCGATCACCCAAAGGTCGTGCTTCTTCGAGAGGTCGGCGATCCCGACGATTGCAGCTTCCGTAAAAACGGTCCCGGTCGGGTTGTTCGGCGAATTGAAAATCAGCACGCGAGTCTTAGGCGTGATTTTCGCGGCAATTTCGGCGAGATCCGGCTGAAACTTATTCTCCTCGCGCAGGGCGTAAGACACGGCCTTCGCACCCAGGCCCCGCGTGAACGACGGATAGATTGGAAAGCTCGGGTCTGGATAGAGCACTTCGTCGCCCGGCTCAATCAGGCTCATCATCGCGAGGGCCAGCGCCATTTTGCAACCCGGCGCTACCAACACCTGCTCGGGCGCAGCGTCGAGTCGCCGCGTGCGCTTCAGATAGTCCGCGATGGCGGAACGCAGTGGGGGAATCCCGCGAGTCGCCACATAGCGGTCGCGCCCTTCCGCAACCGCCGCCCTCAACGCATCCACCACCGGCGCCGCCGGATGGAAATCCGGTTCGCCGAGTTCAAGGTGAATGATCGAGTGGCCTGCTTTTTCGAGTTCCTTCGCGCGGGTGAAGACCGCCAGGGCGCCTTCGCCCGTCAATTGAGAAATACGCGATGCAATTTTAGCCATAGCAGGAAAATGATATCACCTTGTTGAAATTGGAAGCCTGCGGAAGCGAAACGGGACGCGAACCGCCGCGCCCCGTCTCTATCGATTGTTACTTTTCGCTGCCTTCAATGCGCCGTTAGAACGCGAGCCGCAGCGAAAACTGAATCAACCGTGGCGTCCCAAGTGTTGAGAAAATCTTGCCAAACGGGCTGCTCGGACTTACACCATTTGCCGGGCAACCGTTGACACCCGGAGTGCAAGTCACAATCGTCTCCACGTCCGTTATCGAGGGATTCGCAAAGTTGGCATGGTTCCAGATGTTGAAGAAGTCTGTGGTGAACCGGAGGCCAAATCGTTCAGTCAACTGGAAATTCTTCCCGAGCGAAAAATCCCAGTTCTGCTGGTAAGGTCCGCGAAATGTGTTGCGGCCCAGGTTTCCAAATTCGGTCACGCAGGTGTTCCCTGTGGGGTCAGTGCACACGCCGGACGGAAAGTACATGAAGGGTGCGCGAGTGAAGTTTGCGCCATTCAAATAACCGTTGGCCAACTCGTTGCCGATGCCTCCGCCCGTATAGCCCTGCGAGTTCGACGCGCCCGATGCGAGGCTCCCGGTCAAGGTAGTGGTGTATCCCGGGCCGACGAAGGCAGAGCCCGCGGCCGAATCGATCACCGTAAACGGTGTGCCCGACTGGATAATCGTAATCCCGCTGATCGCCCAATTGGCGAAAGCCGCGCGTTTCCATCCGGTCGCACCCGCTGCAATCGGCAGATCGTAGCGGTAGCTGACCGACAGGCGATGCGGCCGGTCAAAATCCGACAAGCCACGCGACGCCTGGAGGTCCGATTCGTTGTTAAACGCCGTGTTGAATGCGGTATTCCCGCTGGAGGTCGCGTCGGTGGATTTGGAGAACGTATAGGCGCCCTGGAAATACCCGTGGCTCCACCGGCGAGAAACCGTCGTCTGCAGCGAGTGGTAATGCGAGTAAGCGGAATTGTCGAAGATCTGGAATCCGTTGTAACCGTTGATCTGCGGATTGCCTGAACGGATCGGCCCGTTCGCGATCGTGTTCGTCGTGATAGCGTATGAAATCCCGTTTATGTCCGTCACGTTGATTGGGTTCGTCGGCGAGGCGATCTGTTCCGGAATGTCCGTCCGCGTCTCGCGCAAATGGATGGCGTGGGTACCGACATAGCCTACTTCCAGGATCCACTGCTTACCCAGGTCCCTCTGAACGGTCAGGTTCCACTGCTGGGTGCTGGGAGAGACGAAACGCCGGGGCACCGCCAGCGTGAACAACCCTTCGGTCGGGATGCTCCCCGGACTTCCAGCGGCGCAACCATAAATCGGCGCCTGGGCCGGGTTGCCGCCATTGAATCCTTGGAATGCGGACTGGCATGGTATGAAACTCGGGCTAAGGGTGCCCGCCGCCGGCAAAGCATTGGGATTTGGACTTGGGCAGCCAGCGGCCGGCGTGGCCGAGAAGTATGTTCCGAGACAGCTCGGTGTCGCGCTTCCTCCGAAGACGATCGGCAGGAACGGCGCCTGGAAAGAAAGTTGATCCACGCTGCCAACGTCTTCACGGACGTAGTAGATACCGTAGCCCGCCCGGACCACGGTTTTATTGTGGCCTCCGATGTCGTACGCCAAGCCGATGCGAGGCGCCAGATTCTTGGAATAATTATTGTTGTACGTGGTGTCGTTTCCGCTGCCCTGCAAGCCCGCAAGGTTCAGAGAGTTCGCGCAACCCCCGTAAATCATCGGGTATTTATTTGCCGCCGCCAGACCTTCATCAATGTTGCCGATGTGGCAGAGGTCGTCGTGGAACGCTCCGTTGATGTCCACGCGCACGCCAAGATTCAAGGTCAGTTTCTTGGTGACCTTCCAGTCGTCGAGCGCGAAAAAACCGAAATCGTTGGTCCGATACTCGTGGTTGTAGACTCCGCCGCCGCCAAAGCTCGCGGCCGGCGTGCCCTGGAGGAAATTCTGGAAATCAGTAAGCCCGGAGGTGTTCACGAAAAAGAGCTGCCCGTTAAAGGTCTGGGGAAACTGCTTGTTCAGATTGACGCGGGTGGCGTCTCCGCCGAACCGGAAGTCATGCGGTCCCTTCACCCAGCTGACCGTGTCCACGAAGTTGTAATTGTCCTGGATCTGAAATTGGTTCGCAGGAGGCGTCGGACCGATCTGGAAGCCAGATGAGTTGAAGGTGAACTTATAAATCGAGTCGGTGATGTTGTTGGACGGCCGGTCGATGCCAAGATCCGCTGCGGTCACTGGCGGCACATTCTGCAGGCTGTCGTTGATGCGTACCAATCCAAACCGGAAATCGTTCACGAGCGAGGGGCTGAACAGGTGCGTTTCGTTCACGCTGAAAAACCGCGCGCTCACCGGGATGTCATAGGGAAAATTCAGGTCCGTGGCGGCAACGCTGCTTGCTAGAGTGCCACCGAGCGAGGCTTGCAATCCGCCAGCGCCAAAGGGCAGCAAAGATTCCGCGTCAGAAAAGAAGAAGCGGACGGCGACCTTGTCCTGGCCGCCGCGGAATTCGCGGTCCCAGTTTGTGGTGAACTGGTCGTCGGTGTACTTGCCGGGCTTGCTGAACACAAAGGGCGCGGTGTTCATCGAGACCTGGCAAGTGTTCGGATTCACGGAAACTCCCGGAGTGCCCGGCAGAGAGGGAATCAAATACCCGCCCGTCGTGGAGCCGAACTGGTTGCTCTTAAATTGCAACAGGTTCAAGACCACGGGATCGATAGTGGCCAGAGACACGGCCGGGCATCCGGCTGGATTGTTCGGCGTTGGCGCCGTCGCCGGAGTGCTGAAATCGGTCGTCAACTCCTGCTGGAAGCCGGCCGAATTGCGGTCTGAGGGAAGGATGGGAAAACCGGGATTGTTGATCTCGGTTCCTGGAGAAAGGGCGCTGCTCTGCCGAGTTCCCTGATAATTGACGAAGAAGAATCCAAGTTTTTCCTTCAGCACCGGCCCACCGACACTGGCCCCGAAAATGTTCTGCTTCACCGGGGGACGCGGCTGCCCAGTGGCGTTATGAAAAAATTCGTTCGCGTTCAGGGCATCATTGCGGAAAAACTCGTAGGCGTCTCCATGCACTTCCCGCGTGCCGGTCTTCAAAATTGCGTTGACGTTGCCGCCGCCGTTGCGTCCCTGGCTGGCGTCATAGAGCGAAGTCTGCACCTTGAATTCCTGAATGACATCGGGGTTCGGCAGCGGTACGTAATACGTCTGCGCCACGTTGTAGTCGGTGGCGCTGATGCCTTCGATCAGGTAATTGTTGTTGTCTTCACGCTGCCCATTCACGAATATCTTCACGACGCCGCGGCCCAGTTGTGCGGAGGCATTCAAGTCGCTCTGCGCGCCGGTGCTTAATGTCAGAAGCTGCTGGTAATTCTGTGTGGCGAGGGGAAGTTCGCGCACCGTCTCCGTGCCGATGGTCTGGCCGACGGTAGCGTTGGTGGTCTCCACGCTGGTGATCTGCGCGGATATCTCGATTTTCTCGCTCACCGTGCCCGGCTTCAACGGAATGGTGAGCCTCGTGGTTTCTGTTACGCGCACTTCGATGTTGATCGCCTTCGCTTCCGCGAAGCCCGACATATTTACGACTACATAGTACGTGGCGGGCGGCAGAAGCACGGCCTCAAATGAGCCATCCGTCGCTGTGGCCAAACGCCGGACCAAGACATCCGTTGCCGCGTTGATGATCTGGACATCCGCGCCGCCGATTTCCGCGCCGCTGCCATCCACTACGCTCCCGCTGATGGCCCCCGTGGCGCCGCCCTGGCCGAATGCCAAGCTGCCCGCCAAGAGCCCGAGAACCAAAGGAAGTAATATGAGTACCCGTATGAGCTTCGACATGACCCACCCCCAAAAATGATTCAAACTCACTGCTTCTTGCTTCGTTATGAATTTCCCAGCGTCTCGTGTGCAGGCGCAGCCACACAGAGGCCGCGAGAAAGAAACTCGCCCTGCGGAACCAGCAACACATTGGAGTTTTCTGCGCTTGTGAAGGTAGTTGGATAACCGCTCTGTTGTCAAGAACTTGGCAATCATAATTTCTTATATGTGCAATTCGCGGAGCTTATCCAGGATGAATTCGCCCAATCCTGCTAAATCCTCATCAAAATGGCCGTTCAAGTCTTTCCCTTCCTTATCTCTGTTCTCTTTTAGTGCAACGTGGCACAATTTGTTACCGTCTAACGAAATAGACCCGCGCATCCGAGAGAGGTTTGCCATGGCCCACCGAGTGTTTCTGCTTATTTGCGCGCTATTTGCTTTTTCGTTGGGATCTGCCTCCAACACCTTCGCGGACAACAGTCACGCTCGCATCATTCGGCTGAGCCTGGTTCAAGGCGACGTGCGCTTCGCCGCCAGCTTTCACGACGATCCCCTGACCGATGCCAACGCCGGATGGCAGGCGGCTCCTTTAAATCTGCCGATTCGGCAGGGCTATGTTCTCGCGACGGACAATGGCCGAGCTGAAGTTGAGTTCGAGAACGGCGCGATGATGTTTCTGGGGGCAAATACCGTCGTGGAATTCTTTGATCTCTCTTTGCGCGATGGCGATCGCATTACCCGCCTGGTGCTTCGACAGGGCTCTTCCACCTTCTATGTGAATCCTTCGAACAGCGACTATTTCAGCGTCACGGGAGGCGACTTCACCGTTGAGGCCGCTGGGCGCGCCACATTTCGGCTGGACAATTTTGACGACGGCAGCACGGTCAATGTTGAACAGGGCCGCGCCAATGTATTGCGCAACAACAAACCCACCCCGCTCAACAAAGGCCAATCATTCTCCGTTCACGCGGGTGATTCCAACCAGGAAGTGATCGGGCGCGCGGCGGATACGGACGATTTCGACCGATGGGTTTCCGGCCGCATCGACAGCGTGGTGACCGCGACGAACTATTCCTCGCAGTATGTGAGTTCGCCGGATTATTCAGCGGGCTTTGGCGACCTGTACACCTACGGCTCCTGGTATCCGATGGGCGGCTACGGCTATTGCTGGAGGCCTTTTGGTATGAGCTTCGGCTGGTCGCCGTTCAGTTACGGCGGCTGGTATCAGGATCCGTTCTTCGGCAATACGTTTATCGGCTCCGCGCCGTGGGGATGGTTGCCGTATCACTATGGCGGCTGGATTTTCTCTCCGGCCTACGGCTGGGTCTGGGCGCCGACCGGCTTTGGTTATGGCGGACCAGTTCACTACAGGCCAGTGACGGCCGTGTGGCTTCGCAACGGTAGTACGCTCGGCATTGTTCCCCTGCATCCCGCGGACAAGTCCGGCAAGACAGCGCTGAACATGAACCAAGGAGTCTTTCCTGTCCAGAATTCGCAAGTTGCTCATTCGACTCTTGCGCCCGAGGCCGGACAGTGGTCGGTCCTGAAGAAGGGCACAGCGGAAGTGCTCTCGTCGAGCCTCGCCAGCAGCGCTCCACCGGCCCGAGTGTCACGCACGGTCGTTGCCGGCCCTTCCGGCAGCCGCGTCGTCACTCTTGGCCGCGATTCCTCGATTTCTTACGATCCGCGAGAGCATCGCTACGTCAACAGCGCAACTCCGGTCGCAGGGCCGGCTAGTGAAGTGCGTACGGAAAACTCTCGCAGTAATGGAACGCACCTTGGCGATAATAATGAGAGAGGTGGCGCAGTAATTCCAGGGATAACGTCAGCCCGTGCGCCGGCCAGGGCTGGCGCTCCTGGTTCGCCTGCGGTTCCACAAGCACCGGCTTCCGCTTCCCGGGCTGCCGCTCCTCCCCGGTCTCCCGCGGTTCCCGCGCCAGCTCGCAGCGGAGGGTCTTCAAGTTCAGGGGGCGGTTTCTCCACTGGAGGTTCTGCGTGGGGAGGCAGCAGCCGAAGCGGCGGAAGCTCGTCAGGCTCGTCCGCAGGAGCATCGGGACACCCGTCCGCCTCAGGTGGTGGAGGCGGCCACCCCCACTGACGTAAGGTGATTATTCTCCTGGTTTTTTCTCTTAGTTCTTCGATGTAGCGCTGGCTTTCAAGCGCGTCTTTTGCGCCCCGAACGAATTTACGGGGCCAGCCCGTCGCAGCAGAGCCAGCCACTTGCGCATTTTTGGGCGCGCCAGGCTACGCAAAAATCATCCCGGCATAACCAACCACCGAGCTCCGGTCGCCGTTTACATCACCGGAAGTCGCATAACCCACAAGTTCACCACTCTTCACGCCGAGTTCCCCCATCGCCGTGAGCATCGTCACAGCGGGGCCCAATCCGCACATGGAGATTTTCTCCTTGCGGCACACCGCGTATAAACCGCTTGCGTCCACTTCTTTCATGCGCTTGATCGCCTTCGCGTCTTTGAGCCGGGTGATTTCGTCGGATTCGTAATGATTCATGTCGGACGAAGCGAGAATTAATATCTCTTCCCGGCTTTCCTTCAGCACCCGCGCAAGTCCCGTTCCCAGCGCCTGCAAATCATCGAAGCGCACGGTGCCCACAGCCACCGGCACAAACGAGAAGTCCGGGTCGAGAACTTGCAAAAAGGGGAGTTCCACTTCCAGTGAATGCTCGCGGCTGTGAGCCACACTGTCTTCCCGCAAACCAGGACATGCCGCCTTGACCGTTTGAGCGAGCGCTTCGTCTACCGGCACATCTCCGAGCGGAGTCCGCCACGCGCCTTCGGAAAGAATCGCGAGATCTTCGCCCATCTGGGAATGTCTCACGCCCAAAACCACAACTCGCCGTGGAAAAATAATCCGTGAAAACACAGCTCCAGCGATCCCTCCGGAATAAATATATCCGGCGTGCGGCACCAGGCAGCCGCTCACGGTTGCTTTGCCGGTTCCAGGCTGTGTCACTGTAAATTTCCGAATCAGGCGGGTTAATTCGCGGGGATCTGCCGGATAAAATTGTCCGGAGACTGCGGGCAGGCGCAACATTCAACCCTCCGGGATCAGAGGGACTTCGACGGTTTGCCCTTGAATTTCACAACTTTCAGCGAGGTCGGGTCATATTCCAGCTTGACCTTGTCGCCGTACTGGTAACCGCCCTTGTCAATGATCTGCTGCATTCTTGCGGAGGCCGCTTCGCTGAGCGGAAAAGTTTGGATGCTCATGTCGTTGCCGAGGGCTTTCAGGGTGATCTGCGCGCTGTTGGCGACCAGCACAGTACCCTGAAATTTTGCCAGGCCCGTGAATTTTGGCTTGGGCTTTACCGCGTTGATGATGATCGGGGCTGCAGTCTCGACGATGATCGGCGCCGTAACGATCGGATCCTGCGCCGCGGCACGCGAAACTCCCATCGCGCCCATCAGCAGGGCGCCGGCAAACACGAGTTGGAGCTGCCTTTTCATTCGATGTCGTCAGTCGCAATCCGCAGCGACTTCAAGAACCGCACGTCCTGCGGCGTCATGCTGAGTCTCGCAACAGCTTTCTTGTCCGCGTCCTGGTCCATCGATTCCTGGTCCACCTGAATGCGCAGCGATTCGAGGAATCGCCGGTCCTGGTTGGTGATTCGCGGGCCGTCCTCGGTTTGGCCATCGCGCTTTGCCAAGCCGATCGTCGCATCCAGCTTCAGAACGATGTCGTAACCATGCGCGCGCACTCCTGCAATCGCCCCGGTGATCCTGTCGGATTCGGACACGGTGTCGTTGATGGCATGTCCGAGTTCGCGCAAGAGGTTTTTGAGATGATCGTCGAGTTGCAAGGCTGGCTCCCCAGTACTTCAATCCTGATTCTAGGCCTACCGGCAGACCGATACAAGTTGGCTTCTCTTCATTGTCTTCAATCTGTCCATACCCGTGAACCTGTCCTTTTGGCCGGGTGCCGGCAGTGGGGATCCTTGCATCTTGCGTTAAAATGCGATGATGCCTACGCCGTCGCAAGCCGCATTGCCGCCTGGCGAACCGCGCGGCTTTCGCCGCCTGTGGCGCACGGCGAAGCAGATCTTTCACGAAGCAGTTGGCGCAATGTTCGCCGTGCTCGCCTTTGGATGGCTCAATTCCGCATTCCGCGCCTGGACCCGCGACGTCGCCCATTGGCTCATTGCACTGGCGGTGGGCGTCGCGGCGATCTTCGTGCTCTTCGCCATCAGTTCCTTTCGTCGTTCCCGGCAGCTATAGTCTGTAGTGGAGACACTCGCGGTCAGACACTTATTCCATCGCTCCGGAACGGGTTTTTCGCATGTCCGATCAAAAGGCCAAATCCAGTAAAGCTGCCGAACGCAAAACGCAATTCACCACACTTTCCGGCCTGCCCGTCGAGCGCTTGTATTCTGAGGAATCTCTCCCCAACTGGAATCCTGACGAATCTCTAGGCTATCCCGGCGAATTCCCCTATACGCGCGGCATTTATCCCACCATGTATCGCGGGCGCTTCTGGACCATGCGCCAGTACGCTGGATTCGGCTCCGCCGCCGAATCCAACAAGCGCTACCGTTATTTGCTCAGCAAGGGGCAAGCGGGGCTTTCCGTCGCGTTTGACCTGCCCACGCAAATCGGCATGGACTCCGATCACTCCCTGGCGCTCGGCGAGGTCGGAAAGGTCGGCGTGGCCATCGATTCGCTGGAGGACATGGAACTTCTCTTCGATCAGATTCCGCTCGAAAAAGTTTCCACTTCGATGACTATCAACTCGACCGCCGCGATTCTGCTTTGTCTCTACGTCGCAGTCGCGAAGAAACAGGGCGCCGACCTCAGGAAGCTCTCCGGCACTACGCAAAACGACATTCTGAAAGAATACATCGCACGCGGAACGTACATCTATCCTGTGCAACATGCGATGCGAATTGTGACGGATATTTTCGGCTGGTGTCGCGACTCACTTCCCAAGTGGAATACGATTTCTATTTCCGGTTATCACATCCGTGAAGCCGGCTCGACCGCCGTGCAGGAGGTTGCATTCACGCTTGCCGACGGCATTGCCTATGTCGAAGCCGCCTTGCGAGCGGGCCTCGCCATTGACGAATTCGCACCTCAGCTTTCGTTTTTCTTCAACGCGCACAACGACCTGCTGGAAGAAGTCGCCAAGTTCCGCGCTGCCCGCCGCCTGTGGGCCAGAATCGTTCGTGACCGTTTTCATGCACAGGATCAGCGCTCGTTGCTGCTGCGTTTTCACGCACAAACCGCCGGCTCTTCGCTTACCGCGCAGCAACCGGAGAACAATATTGTCCGCGTGGCCATCCAGGCGCTTGCCGCGGTTCTTGGCGGCTGCCAGTCTCTGCACACCAATTCCATGGATGAGGCCCTGGCGCTACCGACGGAAGAGTCCGCGCTGATTGCGTTGCGCACGCAGCAGATCATCGCCAATGAAACTGGTGTCGCGAATGCCATTGATCCTGTCGCCGGCTCCTTTGCCATCGAAGCGCTCACCAATCAAATCGAGGATCGCGCGCAGGAATATCTCGCGAAGATTGACGCGATGGGCGGCATGATCAAGGCCATCGAGTCGGGATTCGTGCAATCGGAGATTCAGCGTGCAGCGTACGACTTCCAGCGCTCCGTGGAAACCAGGGAACAAATCGTGGTGGGCATGAACGATTTCGTAGCCAGCGAAGAACGCGGCATCCCGACCCTCAGCATCGACGCTGAAATCGAACGGAACCAGGTGCAGCGCTTGCAGGCCCTGCGCGCCAAACGCGACTCCCTGAAATCCAAAGCGGCCCTGGCTGAACTCGAGCGCCGCGCCCGCACCACTGAAAACTTGCTCCCCGCGATTCTCGCTTCCGTCGAAGCCTACGCCACCGTCGGCGAAATCTCCGACACGCTTCGCCGCGTCTACGGCGAATACCAGGAATCCGTCGTCATATGATGCGCTGCACCTTATCTGTCTGTCGCTCGGGATCTCGGTAGGGGCCCGGCTCGCCCGGCCCGTCGTCGATTGCAGGGCCCACTCTCACTCCCGGCCGTCGCTCGGCCGGGCGGAGCAAGTTCCGTTCGTACAAACGTGAATGTGATGGAAGCTTCACCGCGGCTTCTATCCTGCCCAGAAGCCCAGCTTACCCGCCGTGCCCCCTGTAGTATGCTTTCCGCGAGCCACCCATGAAGCTGATTCTTGCCTCGTCATCGCCGCGCCGCGCGGAGATTCTTGCTAATGCGGGGCTGCCGTTTTCCGTTTTGTCTTCCGCGGTGGATGAGTCGCCTCATCCTGGTGAAGCGCCTTCGGCGCTCGTCCAGCGGCTCGCGAACGCCAAGGCGGATCTCGTCGCGGCGCGCGCTGTTGGGCCGGCAATTATTATTGGGGCAGATACGGTCGTCATGCTCGGCGACAAAATTCTCGGCAAACCCGGTTCACCCGAAGACGCGAGACAGATGCTCCGGCAACTCTCGGGACGCACGCACTCCGTTCTGACCGGCGTGGCGCTGATTCGGCTTCCCGACGGGGAACGCCGCCAATTCATCGAGTCCACCCTCGTTCATTTTCGTTCGATCACCGAAGAAGAAATCTCGTACTATCTCGCCACCGGAGAACCTTACGATAAGGCCGGTGCCTACGCCATCCAAGGCCGCGCCGGGCGTTACATCCCCCGCATCGAAGGCTGCTACTTCAACGTGGTCGGCCTCCCTCTCTCTCGAGTCCTGACTGAACTGCAATCCCTCGGCTGGTCAGCAAATTCCGTGTAGGGCCCGCTCGCCGCGGCGAGCGGGCCGCTATTCTCTTCACAAAATAAAACGCCCCGGCCAGAGCCAGGGCGTTCCACAACATAACCTGTCCCGGGTTGTTACTTCTTCGGCTGCTGGGTATTCGCGTTGTGCTTCTTGTTGTAAATATTCTTCGAGGCCGCGTTCTGTTCCTTGTTGACTTGCTTCTTCTCGCCGGTGGTCAGCTTCCCGCCATTCGCCGCGCGATCCGCCTTCACCTGCTGGTTGATGCCTTTTTGCTGATTCTCCAGCTTCGCGGTTTCACCGGCGGTCAACTGGCCGCTCTTGATGCCTTGCGCGATGCGGTCCTGCTGGTTTTCCTGGCGCTGCCCTACCTTACTGTTACCGTAATTCGCGGTGTTAGCGTTGTGCTTGTCGTTGTAGATCTGTTTCGAAAGCTGATTTTGCTGCTGGTTAACCTGCTGCTTTTCTGCGGCAGTCAGCTTTCCGCCGTTGGCGGCGCGGTCCGCGCGAGTTTCTCCGTTGATCGCGGCTTCCTTCGTTTCCAGCTTAGACGTTTCGCCGGCGGTCAACTGGCCGCTCTGGACGCCATTTGCGATGCGGTCTTGCTGGTTTTCCTTGCGCTGCGCGATGGTTGGCTTCGGCGCAGGCGCCGTGGTGGTCGTGCCCTGCGTCGGTGCACTGGGGGTATTCGTGTCCTGGCCCATTGCTACCGTGCCCAGCAGCAACGCCGCCGCGGGCAATACTGTCCACTTCGAGAACTGGAAGCTCATGGTCTTTTCTCCTTATTTTCTGTACGGGAGCCCTACTGGGTACTCGGTAATACCCGAGTCTGGAGAAAAAGTTGTGGCGGAGAAACTGGACGGAAGTTCAGGCCTGAACTATCTCCTTTGTTTGGAGGGATACTCTTTAAGCACACATTGCTGGAACGCTCAGGAGCAATCTCTGCAATGTGTTCATAAAAAAGCAAAAGGCTCCCGTTTTGCGGGAGCCTTCGGACAATCTTTCAAATCGTTGCGGCCGATTACTTCTTCTCCTCCGTGGGCTTCTCGGCCGGCGGCTGCGCTTGGGGTGGCGCGGGCGGCGGCGTTGACGTTCCGCTCATGCCATCCTTAAAACTCCGTATGCCTTCGCCCAGACCCTTCATCACCTCAGGAATGCGGCGACCGCCAAAGAAAATCAACACAATGGCCAGCACAATTAACCAGTGGAAAATACTGAATTCACCCATGGACTTCCTCCGCGGCCTCTGAGTTCGCGCTCATCCAACCTAGCGCAATCGCCTGCACTCAGCAAGCTCCGCCGCCACACTGCCCCTATAGGATAACACGCTCATCCCCGGCGCGCCGTGTTTGCCGCTGGCGGTCCAGGTACTCCAGCAGGGGAATAGCGTACTTTCGGGTGATGCCGGTCAGTTCCTTGAAAGCGGGCACGCTGATCCGTTCGCCTTTTGTTTTCTTGTATTGAACCAGCAGCCCGCTCAGCGCGTCCAGCGCGTCGTTGTGAAAGATCAGGTCGGCCGATACGCGCACCAGCACTTTTTCCCGCAGCAAAATCTGCAGCAGCCTCTCGGCTCGCGCGGTTTCGATTTTTAACTGCGCCAACACCTCTTTTACGGAGGGCACTGCCAGACCTGCCTTGGCAAAGGCTTGTGTGATCTGCTCCTTGGCGCGCACTTCCTCGGGCGCCAGAGTAACTTCCGTTCCCGCTTTTTTGATGAATTCACCTTGCACCGCGATTTTCTTTTGCTCCAGCAAGAGCTGAAGGGCCGCCGCAAATGTTTCCGGCCGCACACGGCGTCCGAGGCTCGCTTTCAATTCCTCACGCGAAATTCCTGGCAATAGCAGATTTTCTTTGTGAAAACGCTCCACCTTGGCCAGCAGCTTTTTGCCGATTTCCGTAAACAGTGATTCCGCAAATAAAATCAGGGGTTCGTTCGAAACGATGCGTATCAGATTCGTTTCCGCGAGAGTTTTCGCTGCCGAGAGTATCTCTCCTGCAATCCAGCCTGTGCGGACAATGATGTCCTCGGCTGTGATTCCGAGGATGTTTCTTTCCGCCATCGCCTGCAGGATGTCTTCCCGCGAACCCTTTTCAAGGGCGGCCAGAAATTGCGCCCGCCGAGTGTCCTTCGCTGAAAATCGCCTGGCAAGCGGATCGAGCACAACGCCGCCGCCAATCGTCACTACCGGTGAAAACTGGCGGACTATAAACCGGTCGCCGCGAACCAGCACCGTCTCGTCCTGCAAGCGGATCTGGGCCAGCGCGCTTCCTCCCGGGGCCAATTCGCGCGCGCCCAGCAAGTACACTTCTCCGATCGTTTCCAGAGTCCCCGCGTGGAAATGCACCTGGGCCCGGTGCTTGAGCAGTGGCGCGCCGGGCAGAAGCTCCAACCGAACATCCAGGCGGCGCGTAGTTCGCAGGCGCCCGCGTGAGGAGAGCACCATTCCCCGTTGAATGGCGGTGTGCTCGATTCCCGCGAGATTCACCGCAGTGCGCTGGCCGGCGTCCGCGCGTTCCACGCTTTTGCCGCCGGTCTGCAGGCCGCGCACGCGCAATATTTCTCCGGAGGGCAAAAGCTCCACTTCGTCGCCCACGGCGATGTGCCCCGAAAAGAGCGTGCCGGTAACCACGCTGCCAAACCCCTTCACCGCAAACGACCGGTCAATCGGCAGCCGGAAGTATCGGCCCGTGTCCTTGGCGCTGATTGCTCGCGCCGCTTCTCGCATCACCGTCTTCAATTCCGCAAGCCCCTGCCCGGTTTTCGCGCTGACTTCCACAATTGGCGCACCCGCGAGGAAAGTTCCCTTCACAAACTCTTCAATCTCCATGCGCGCAAGTTCGCGCGTGTCGCTGTCCACCAGATCGCTTTTCGTAAGTGCGATCACGCCTCGTTGCACTCCCAGCAGGCGGCAAATGTCGAAATGTTCACGCGTCTGCGGCTTGATCAGTTCGTCGACGGCAATCACCAACAGCACCAGGTCAATCCCCGAAGCACCCGCCAGCATGTTCTTCACGAACCGCTCATGCCCCGGCACGTCGACGAACCCGTATCGCACGCCTTCTTCTTCCAGAAACGCGAAGCCCAGATCGATCGTGATTCCGCGGCGTTTCTCTTCTTCCAGGCGGTCCGGATGCGTGCCCGTCAGCGCCTCGATCAATGTGGACTTCCCATGATCGATGTGCCCGGCGGTTCCGACGATGATGCTTTTGGTGGAATTACTCATGAATGGAAAGGGCGAAGACGTTAACCGAGCTCACTGAATTTGAGCCCTCAAGACTTCGCTGAAGCGATTTCGTCGACAATTTCCTGGGCTGCCGCGCGCGGATCTGCTGCCGCCAAGATCGGACGCCCCACGACGATAAAGTCCGCACCTGCGCGGATCGCTTCGCGCGGCGTTGCGGTTCGCGCTTGATCGTCTTTTTCTGCGTCGCCGTTTTTGCCTCTTGGCCGCACACCCGGAGTCACGATCAGAAAATCCCGGCCGCAGGCTTTGCGAATCGCCTTCGCTTCCTGAACGGAAGCCACCACGCCGTCCACGCCTGCTTTTTGCGCAAGCTTCGCCAGTTTCACCACTCGTGATTGTGGCGGCCCGCCAATTCCGACTTCGCGAACCGTTTTCGCATCCATGCTGGTGAGCAGGGTTACGGCGAGCAACCGTGGCCGGTCCGCGCCCATCGGTACACCGGCGCTGATGGCTTGCGCCGCCGCGTGCATCATGGCGGTGCCGCCCAGCGCATGCACATTCACAAGTTGCAGCCCGGGGAGAGCCGCCGTTGCCAGCACGCCGCCTGCGACTGTATTGGGTATGTCGTGGAATTTCAGATCGAGGAAGATGTCTGCGCCAAGCTTCGCAACCTGGCGAACCGCTTCCGGCCCGGCAGTAGTAAAGAGCTGACTGCCAATCTTGAACATGCCGACAAGATCGGAAACCTGGCTCGCAAATCTCAGTGCAGTCGACAGGGAATCGAAGTCCAGCGCTACAATCAGGCTGCTTCGCGGATGGGCGTCAAAAGTGGTCAAGGTTCGGGACGCGCCCGAAGTTCATCAGTTCTGGCTTCCGACGTCTCGAGTTCGCTTCGGCGGCAGCTGCATCAGTTCCAGCCGCACCTGGCTGACTCCCGAGTTGATCAGGCCAATCTTCCGGGCTACGCGATAGGATACATCAATTTCGCGTCCTTCTTGATAGGGACCCCGGTCATTAATGCGAACAACTTCAAATTTGCCGTTGCGGGTGTTCACGACGCGCACCCAGGAGCCGAACGGGAGGTTCGGGTGGGCGGCTGTCAGGCTCTCGGCGTTGAAGCGCTCGCCGTTCGCGGTCTTCTTGCCGTCAAAGTTGGGGCCATACCAACTGGCGTTCCCAACCCATACCTTGATCGGCTTTACCGGCTCGCTCTTCAAAGCCACCAAGGGTGCTTCCATCGCGGGTGCGATCAAGAACATCAACGGCACCCAGCGAATCGCGGCCCATGCTACAAAGAGTGGTCGTCTCATAGTGTGTTTAATCCGCTACAAATACTAAAAAAGTGTATCAAAAAAACCGCATTATGTCAACCATTTTGTTTGGAAAATTCACCCCTTAACTCATTGAAAGTACACATATTAATGTCCTTTAAGGCCCTCGCTAAACCGCCCACTATTGCCTCACTGGCCTTCGGGTCAGAGAAGCTGGCCGTCCCGACCTGTACCGCCGAAGCGCCCACGCTGACGTAGTCAAACACGTCCGCAACGGTTTCCACTCCACCCAAGCCGACGACCGGAATGCTCACCGCTTTGCAAACTTCCCAAACGAGCCGAAGGGTGATCGGCTTAATCGCCGGCCCGGAAAGACCTCCCGTCAGGTTCCCCAAGAGGGACTTTTGGGTTCTAAAATCGATCGCCATTGCCGGAAAAGTATTGGCTACGGTGAGGGCGTCGGCCCCTGCCCCTTCCGCAGTTTTGGCAATAAGTCCAATGTCTGTAACGAGAGGCATCAGTTTTACCCAGAGCGGCCGTTTCTGCGCTGCCTTCCGCGACGCCGTGACTACCTCCTCTACAAGAGCAGGGTCGCTGCCGAACTGCATGCCACCTTTCTTCACGTTGGGGCAGGAGATGTTCAGCTCGTACGCCGAAATTCCCTCGGCGTCTTCGAGCCGCTGAATGACTCCGACGTAGTCATCCTGGCAAACGCCAAAAACATTTACGATCACGTGGGTGTTGTATTTTCGCAACAGTGGAAGTTTGTCTCTGACGAAAACTTCGACGCCAACATTCTGCAAGCCGACCGCGTTTAACATTCCGGACGGAGTGTCGCAAAGCCTTGGAGCTGGCGCCCCTTCGATGGGTTGGAGTGAGATTCCCTTAGTGACGAAACCACCGAGACGATTCAAGTCTACGAGGTGAGCGAACTCCAGCCCGTAGCCAAAGGTTCCGCTGGCGGCAATGATGGGATTAGCGAGGCGCAGAGCGCCAACCTGTACGCTGAGGTCAACGCGGTCGGAAGGATTCACTCCCCGGGAGGATACCACGAAGCACGGCCGGGGGACCTCACTCTGTAGCTCAGGCCTTTAGGCCTGAGGATTTTCGCGGCGAAGGCACAGACTAGCCCGAGGAAGGGAAAGCCTCACCCCTGGAAGGGGCGAGCTAGTGCGGCACCGCGGAATCTACTCCTTTTTGGCGGACTTCTTCAGTGCTTCCGCCAGCACCCGGCCGTCGCGCGTAGCAAGCGTCACTCCCGTCAGAGCCGCGAGAGTAGGTGCGATATCAGCAGGCGTCACAGCCTCAAAATATTCTCCCGGCTGAATCCCATACCCCATAAAGAACACCGGCACATGCTGGTCATAGTTATAGGGTGTTCCATGCCCCGTCCCGGTATAACGCTTGTTACCATCCGCCGAGCCGTCCATCAACCAATAGGGCTTCTGCAAGACGTAAAGGTCACCGCTCCGTCCGGCGAAGTAGCTCAAAACTGCGGCTTTCCTTGTCTGAGCGATCGGAGTCGTACCGTTGCCCAAATCCTCCGCGCGGTAGACCGCCGCAACTCCTGGCATCGCGGAAATCGCATCCAGCACAGCCTTCATGGCCGCGGGATCTGCTTTCAGACGCGCGTAAACTCCCTCGGAAAAGTACAGCTCATTCCCCGCCATGCGGGCAATTACCGGCTTGGGGAAGTTCATCTGCTCCAGGGCCTTTTCAATCCGCGCTTGCAGTTCCGGCAGGCTAAGCACATCCGCATCCACACCGGTCTTCTTCATATCCACCGGGATCGGCGCCACGCCATGATCCGCGCTTAGCGCCACCACGTAGTTTCCAGGGCCTACTTTCTTGTCGAGATAGGCGAACAATTCGCCCAAATCTTTGTCCAGGCGAACCAGAATGTCCTGAATCTCCCAGCTCCGCGGCCCAAAGCTGTGGCCAACATAATCCACGGTCGAATAGCTCACACCGAGAAAGTCCGTCGCCCCGCCCTTTCCGAGACCGAACGAATCGATGGCCGCTTCCGCGAGCTTGGTCAGGTAGGTATCGGCATACGGACTGGTGGCCCATTGCTCGTAAAACGCCGCGTCCGGAGCGGCCCCCCCTTCTTTCCCCCGCAAGGAATGCGGGAATGTCGCCGTCCACCCGTCCAGCGCCCGCGCTCCAGTGGCACTCTCGTCGTAGAGATACGCGGTCTGCGGCAGTGACAACGACCACGTCTTCCCATAATCCTGGCTCACGGGATGTTGCTTCGCGAACTCCTCCACAAACGGCGTCGTGCCGTATACAGAAGACGTCACCAAGGTTCCCGGCGAATCAATCCAGGTTACGGAATCGCCTTTGTGGCCGGCCATGGTGATTGCGGCGCGCGCTTTCACCGAAAGCGTGACCACCCTGGTCGCCCCGCCGCTTTGAAACTTCAACTCCTCTGCAAACACGGGAATCTGCATCCTCCACGCCGAATCACCACCCTTCGCGCTGCCGCCAGCGTATGCCGAGTTCTTTGCGTTGGGATCATTCGTGCAGGTGGTCATCTTCTGTTGCTCGCGGTCCCACCAGGCATTCGCCACTATTCCGTGGCTTGCAGGAAACGCTCCGGTCGAAATCGTCGAGTGCCCCGGGCACGTTTCCGTTGCCGCGTAGGGATAGGCGGCCGACCGGAACCACGCGCCCTCCGTGAGTAGCCGCTTCAACCCGCCCGTCCATTGCGCGCGAAACTTGTCCACGTAATCGCCGCGCATCTGGTCGACCACCACCAGCACCACCAGTTTCGGCCTTGTAGGCTTCCCAACTTTCTTAACCGGCGGCGTTTTGGGCGCTTGTGCCCCCGCTCCACCCGCCAGAAGCGCTACCCCAAGCGCCGCCAACCCTAACGACCTGCATTTCCGCAAACGCGATTGGTTCCTCAGCCCCATTGCCCTCTCCTTGTCGAATTCCGCGAAAGTCTAGCATGCCGCCAATTCTCCGGCGTAAATCTCCTTTCAGGTTCAGCCGATCGCTTCCGTCCTTCCCGACTTGTGCTAGCATTACGCAAACATGCGCATCGTTGAAAAATCGCAGTTGATGTCCGCGGCCGAAATCGACCGGACCCTGCAGCGCCTGGCTCATCAGATTGTCGAAAAAAGTGGCGGCACCAAGAGCCTGGCCCTCATCGGCATCCGCCGCCGCGGCGTGCCTCTGGCCCAGCGCATCGCGCGGGCTATGCGTGGTATTGACGGAGTCGACGTCCCTGTTGGCACGCTCGACATCACGCTGTATCGTGACGACCTTTCCAAAGTCGCACCGCAAGCAGTGTTGCAATCATCGGACATCACCTTCGGTGTGGACAGCATGGACCTCGTTTTAGTGGACGACGTCCTCTACACCGGCCGCACCATCCGCGCCGCCATGAACGGGCTCTTCGACCTCGGACGCCCCAAGCGTGTCTCCCTCTGCGTGCTGATCGATCGCGGCCATCGCGAAATGCCCATCGAAGCCCAGTATGTCGGCCGCACCGTCCAGACCAGCGACTCCGAAATCATCGAAGTCCGCTTGATCGAAATCGACAAAGAAGAGCGCGTAGTCCTCGTCGACCGCATCGATTAATCCCCTGCCATGCCCGCGTTGTCATCCCGAACCCGCGCCTTCAGCGGGTGAGGGATCTGCTTTTTCTTTGCCTCCCGATCGCTGCTCGCTGTTATCCGCTATCTATATCTTTGCGTCCCCGCCCTCATCGCGTAAACTATCTCTTCAGACGAGGCGCGCTTCTCCTCGCGTGCGACAGAGTGCAAATTTGACCTATCGTTTTCGCGATCTGCTGGCTCTTGAACCGCTCTCCGCGGACGAACTCACCTTCATTCTCGATCAAGCCAAACCTTTCCAGGAAATCCAGCGGCATCCCCTGAAAAAACTCGCCACTCTCCGTGGCAAGACGGTCGCCCTCGCCTTCTTTGAGAACTCCACCCGCACACGCCTCAGCTTCGCCACTGCTGCTTCGCGTCTCGGCGCCGACACGATGAACCTTCAGGCCGAGGCCTCCAGCCTGAAAAAAGGCGAAACGCTTCTCGACACGGCCAACAATCTGAACGCCATGCGCCCGGATTGCTTCGTAATGCGCCACGGGTCCTCTGGCGCTGCCGATTTCGTGGCTCGCCACCTGGAAATTCCTGTGGTCAACGCCGGCGACGGCACACACGAGCACCCTTCCCAGGGATTGCTCGACGCTCTCACGATTCGCGATCGCCTCGGCCACATCAACAATCTCAATGTCACCATCCTCGGCGACATCGCCCACTCTCGCGTCGCGCGCTCCAATATCCATCTCCTCGGCAAATTCGGCTGCCGATTCACGCTGTGCGGCCCGGCCATGTGGGTTCCTCGTGAACTCGAAAAAATCGGCCCGCCGGGCACGCCGATCCGCTGCGTGTATCGTGTCGAAGAAGCCCTCGAAGACGCCGACGTCATCATCGTCCTTCGCGTGCAAACCGAGCGCCTTCACGAGCCTTCGCTTTCGCAAAGCGATTACATCCTGCTTTACCAACTGAACGCCGAGCGCATGAAACTTGCCAAGCCCGAGGCGTTGATCCTTCATCCGGGTCCCATCAACCGCGGAACGGAAATTACTCCCGAAGTTGCCGACGGGCCACAATCCGCCGTTTTGGAGCAAGTCACCAACGGCGTCGCCACCCGCATGGCCATTCTCTACCTGCTGATGGTCGGCGCCTCGGAAGGCACGCATCCCGCGCTTGAAGTGAATCCCGGCGCCAAATCCAAGGAATCTGCTCATGCTTCTGATTAAGAACGGCCGCGTCTTCGATCCCGCATCAAAAACCGAAGCGGTCCGTGACATCCTTATCGAGGGAGAAACCATCCGCGAAATCGCCGCTCAGGGGAAAATCACCGGCGCAAACGGCGCGGAAATATTCGACGCAACGGGCCTTGTCGTCGCTCCCGGCTTTATCGACATGCACGTCCACCTTCGCGAGCCGGGGCAGGAAAATTCCGAAACCATCGAGACCGGCACCAAGGCGGCTGCGCGAGGCGGCTTTACCGCCGTCTGCTGCATGCCCAACACCCGGCCCGTCAATGACAATGCCTCCATCACCCGGTTCATCGTGGATCGCGCCAAGGTTCACGGCCACGTCCGCGTGTGGCCCATCGGCGCTGCCAGCATCGGCAGCAAGGGCGAAGACATTTCCGAAATTGCGGCCATGCGCGAAGCCGGCATCGTCGCCGTCTCCGATGACGGCAAGCCCATTGCCACGGCCAAGCTTGCGCGCCAGATAATGGACTACTGCCGCAGCCTCGACCTCCCCGTCATCGAACATGCCGAGGACGTCTCTCTCGCCGCTGGCGCCGTCATGCGCGAAGGCATTGCCTCCACGCGCCTGGGGCTTTCCGGGATGCCCGCCGCCGCGGAATCCGTCTGCGTCGCCCGCGATGTGCAAATTGCGGAGTTGACCGGCGCGCGGCTGCACATCGCGCACCTCTCGGCAAAAGCGTCGCTCGAACAAGTCCGCTTCGCCAAAAAACAAGGCTTGAACGTCACCTGCGAGGTCACTCCGCACCACTTCACCTTGATCGACGAAGACGTTACCTACGACTCGCGCTTCAAAATGAATCCGCCGCTTGCCGCGCGTGAAGACCGAGAAGCCCTCCTCGCCGGCCTCGCCGATGGCACCGTTGACGCCATTGCCACCGATCACGCTCCGCACGAACCGGCTATCAAAGATGTGGAGTTCGACAAAGCGCCTTTTGGCATCCTCGGTTTCGAAACCGCCGTCGGCCTCGCGCTCGAACAACTGGTGCACACCAACCGTATCCCGCTGATGCGCATGGTTGAACTTTTCACCACCGGTCCCGCGCGGGTCCTCGGCAAAGAACGCAAGCTCGCTGCCGGCGAACCCGCCGACGTCACCATTTTTTCCTTGGACCGCCCCTGGACATACCGCGTGAAGGAAAGCCCCAGCAAATCGCGCAACTCGCCCTTTGACGGCCGCGCCTTCAAGGGCGGCCCCGTGGCCACCATCGTCGCAGGAAAGCTAGTCCACCGTTCCTAGGTGCCCACTCTCTTCATTCCGCAATGCAGCGCTGGCTTTTACTTGTCCCGACGAAGGAGGGATGCCAGCCCGCCTTAACCCGCAGCAATTATCGTGTCACATATGCAATTAACCATCCCGCACGCCAATTGTACGCATTCTGTTCCGTCCCTCTACACTAGAAGTGTCAATTCCATGCGGGTTTGCTCTTCAATTCGTTCTTTTCTGCTGGGTTGCATCTGCCTGCTCACGGTTGTCTCCGCGCGCGGACCTGTGGAGCGCATCCTCGAGTACCACAGCGACATCACGCTTGAGGACGATGGCACGCTGCAGGTGACGGAAACCATCACGGTAAACAGCACGGGCAATCAGATTCGCCACGGAATTTTCCGCGATTTCCCAACGACGTATACCGATCCTGGCAATAACCGGTATCGCGTCGATTTCCAGATGCTCTCAGCCAGTTGCGATTCCGCGCCCGAACAGTTCCGCGTGGAAGACTATTTCAACGGCAAGCGCATCTACCTCGGTAATCCGAAGACAATGGTCAGCCCCGGCCGCCATGTCTATACGATCGTCTTCACCACCAACCGGCAACTCGGCTTTTACAAGGATCACGACGAACTTTTCTGGAACGTCACCGGTAACGGCTGGGATTTTCCAATCGATGCCGCCAGCGCCACGGTTCACCTTCCTTTGAATATTCCTACGGACAAAGTCACCCTCTCCGGGTTCACCGGACCGAAAGGCTCGCACGAATCACGGCTAGCTTCTTCCAGCGATGACGCCGGATTCGAGTTCACTGCCCAACGCCCCCTGGTTTGGCACGAAGGGCTGAGTGTGCTGCTCCAGTGGCCCAAGGGCTACGTCACTCCTCCCACGTTTTCGCAGAACCTGGAATTTTTCTTTCGCGATAATCGCGGCGCGCTGCTGCTGGCCTCTGGACTCCTCGTCACGCTGCTCTATTACCTGATTGCCTGGTCCGCAGTCGGACGGGATCCGGCGCGTGGAGTCATCATGGCGCTCTACCAGCCTCCCGCGAATCTTTCACCGTCCGCGATGCGCTTCCTGATGCACATGGGCTACGACACCAAAGCCTTTGCGGCGGCCATTCTGGACATGGCGGTGCGCGGTTTCCTGAAAATAACGGAGGAGTCCGGCGCATACAGGCTCACACTGACCGGCAAAGACGACCGTGTGCTTACACCCGACGAAAAACAGATTGCCTCCGAACTATTCGAAGGACGCAACGAACTGCTTTTGAAACAAGAGAACCACACGGCGATCAAGAGCGCCATGGTTGCCACTCAGAGGTGGCTTAAGGCCGCTGAGGAAAAGACATACTTCCTTACGAACTCCCGCTACCTGATTCCCGCCATCACTCTTACTGTCCTGACTATGGCGTCCTACTTCCTTACCCTCGGCATGCCGCAAAGAATCGGCGCAGTTTTCATAATTTTTTGGCTGACCTTCTGGACCATCGGCGTGTCCGCTCTTTTCCTGCACGTGTTCGCCGCGTGGCGCGACGTTGCCCGCCACGGCAGTGCTTCGCTAATCGGCACCGGCAAAGCATTTCTTTACACCATCTGGGCCATCCCGTTCCTTGGCGGCGAGATTTTGGGACTCCTGTTTCTGTCGAAGGCCACTTCGCTCTCGTTCGGCGTCTTCCTCATTGCAACTGGAATTCTTCATGGCGTTTTCGTTCACCTGATGAAGGCACCCACTTTTGCCGGGCGCCGCCTGATGGATCAGGTGGAGGGCTTCAAAATGTTTCTCGGCTCGGTTGACGGCGACCGCCTGAACCGCGCCGCTCCCCCGGAACAGACACCCCAGGTGTTCGAGAAATTCCTGCCCTATGCCCTGGCTCTTGACGTCGAACAGGATTGGGCGAACAAATTTTCAGGTGTACTCTCGGCCGCGGGAACTGCGCCGGGGAGTTCTGGCTCCGCCTACACACCCTCGTTCTATTCGGGGTCTTCCTGGAATAGTTTCAGTGGAGCGGGCTTCGCCTCATCCTTCGGAAGTTCGCTCACCAGCGCGATTTCCTCTTCTTCAACTGCGCCTGGCTCGGGCGGCGGTGGGGGAAGCGGGGGTTCCGGCGGAGGAGGGGGAGGCGGAGGTGGTGGCGGTTGGTGAGGGAGTAATCCGCGATGATTTCAAGATTATCTTGAGCCAACGCGCTGCACGTTGAACTGGTCGCCCCGCGGCCAGGTCACTTTATTTTTCTTTCTGCAATAGGGGCAAAGCGCGGTACGTTCGACGTGTTTTCCCAATCCTGTGGATCCCACGATCCGCATTCCCCGCTGGCATCCCGTACACCGGAATATCTTCTGCATAGACCTTCCTTGCCCTGATTGGCCTTCAGAGGATGGCTGCTTCAAATCCGCGTTCAGTGCGCCGCGGGTTCCGCCGCTGGGTGCAAGCCGTGCTGCGGGACCTCGTGCGTTCCCCTCGCCAGCGGCTCAATCTTCATGCGGTAGAAGTGGTCGAGTGGCAATCTTCCATGGCCGACGGGATAGGCCTTCTCGATCGCTTTCATCACATAGGCCTTTGCGAGCGTCGTGGCCTCCAGCAGCGATCGACCAGCCGCAAGTTGCGCTGTGATTGCCGACGCGAACGTGCAGCCCGTCCCGTGCGTATTTTCAACCTTCACCCGGTCTCCGCCCAGGTGGTGCATCTCTTTTCCATCGAACATCACGTCGATGACCTTCTCCATGTGGCCGCCTTTTACGATCACGGCCTGCGCTCCCATCTCTACCAGCTTTCGCGCCGCTGCCTCCATGTCCGCCACATCCTTGATCGTCAATCCGGTTAGCACTTCGGCCTCGGCGATATTCGGTGTGATCACGTTCGAGCGTTTCAGCAGTTCGGCGGACACATAGTTGATGCCACCCGCGTCCAGCAACTCCTTCCCGCTCGACGACTTCATTACCGGATCGTGCACCACGTGCGCGAACTTGTGCGCGTCCAGAAATTCCGCCACCACCACCGCGTTCCCCCGGTTCCCCAGCATGCCGATCTTTACCGCGGCGATGTCGCAGTCCCTCGCCAGGATGTCCAGCTGTTCGCGCAATTCTGCGCTCGGGGTATTGTGCACCGCTTCGACGCCGCGCGTGCTTTGCACCGTCAGCGAAGTGATCGCCGCCATCCCATAGCAGCCGTGCGCTGCGAACGTCTTCAGATCCGCGGCAACACCCGCGCCGCAACTTGGATCAAATCCCGCAATCGTCAGCAGAACTGGGGCCGCCGCGATTCCCTGTCCGTGGAGATGGCTCATGTCGGTCTGTCTTTTGCCTCATTCGGTGAAGAAAATAGCCGGTCACGTCTCCCTGGCGACGAGGACTTGGATTCTCGCGCTAGAAAACGCCCGGCATCTGCGAATGTACGCGCACTATTTTTTCTCTGCAAGGTAATTTTGCAAAAGTTTGGGAGACGAGCCGAATGTTTTGTAGCGGCCGCTTTCCGAAGCGGGCGCTTTACGTGAAGTGCGGATGATCGCTCTAGAGACAGCTCTTCAGAATAACGAATCCCATCAAGGGAACAAGCCGCGGACCAGCGTTGCCTCAGCCACGCGGCCGACTGCCACACTCATTGCCGCAGTGCGGGGAGGCACATGGTGCTTTCGCATCGCTTCCAGCATGTCGTGGAATGCGCGAGCCATGATTTTCTGCAGGCGTACGTTCACCTCGTCCGAATCCCACAGCAGCCCTTCCTGGTTCTGCACCCATTCGAAGTAGCTGACCGTCACGCCGCCCGCATTGGCCAGGATATCGGGCAACACGGTGATTCCGCGGCGCGCCAGAATTTCATCCGCATGAGGAGTTGTCGGCCCATTTGCCGCTTCGGCAACAATTCGGGCTTTCACTGCTTCGGCATTCTGCAGCGTGACGACGTTTTCGAGCGCGGCTGGTACCAGGATGTCGCACTTCATGGTCAGCAGATCGTCGTTCGAAATCCGCGAGGCTCCTGGCATTCCCACGACGGTCCCAGAACGCTCCTTGTAACGGATCGCCTTGATCGGGTCGATCCCGCGAGAGTTCGTCACGCCGCCACGAGTGTCGCTCAACGCAATAATTTTCGCCTTCTTATCGGCGAGCAGCCGCGCGGCCGTTGCGCCGGCATTGCCGAAGCCCTGAATCGCCACCGTCGCGCCGCGCAGGGAAATTTTCTTCACCTTGCAGGCCTCTTCGACCACGTAGACGAGCCCCTGCGCCGTCGCTTCCGCGCGTCCCAGTGACCCCCCAATCGAAATAGGCTTACCAGTCACCACGCCCGGCACGGTATGCCCCACCATCATGGAATAGGTGTCCATGATCCAGGCCATGGTCTGCGAATCCGTGTACACGTCCGGCGCGGGAATATCCTGATCCGGCCCGATGATCGGCAGAATCTCGCTGGCGAAGCGCCGCGTCATCCGCTCGAGCTCGCTCTTGGACATGCGCTTGGGGTCGCAGATGATGCCGCCCTTCGCGCCGCCAAACGGCACATTCACGACCGCCGTTTTCCACGTCATCCAGGCCGCCAGGGCTTTCACTTCGTCCAGCGTCACGCCGGGATGATACCGAATGCCGCCCTTGCCCGGGCCGCGCGAAACATTGTGCTGCACGCGGAATCCTGTCAGCACCTTCACCTGCCCGTTGTCCATCTTCGTTGGCAGGGAGACTTCCAGAATGCGCTTCGGCGTGCGGAGCACCTGACGCAGGCCGGGGTCCAGTTTCAGCACCTCCGCCGCGATATCAAACTGAATCTGGGCGATGCGGAATGGATTCAACTCCTCCCGCGGAGCAATCCGCGGCACCATCGGTGGAGCACCCGTTGGTCGGGTTGGAACGGGGGGTTTTGCGACCGTGGCCATCAGCTTCGGTCCTTTCCTCTGCTCGTGACTGAATTCGCCTGCGTGCTACCCTGTTACACTTCACTCTCTACAAAGAGATTCAGGCATTAGCCGCGAACTTCCTCGGCTCTCCATAAACTTGTTGCGGCACTCCTCGGAGCAGAAGTAAACCGGCTCGCCGCCGCTGCGTTCGGCAATCGCCAGACCTTCCGCCAGGTGCATCCCGCAGACCGGATCCCGTACCAACTTGCGGGAAACCGCGCCGCTAGGAACATTGCCCGGCACATCGATCGGTTGTTGCCTGTCAGTGACCGCAGCGCCCATGCTGTTCACCAGCCTTCGCAGCAGCGAAACGCTCCAGGACACGATCAGTACCCAAAAAAGAAATCGTAAGATGCGCGCTATAAATGCCATCGGATTTGCAGACACCGCCTGCGGCATTCCACACAATTTGCCGTTCAGCAGCGTTGAGCCGAGTGTATGCAGGCCCTTCCGGGGAGTCAAACGAAAAGCTGTGGATTCAAGAAGTTGCGTGGCGCGAAGAGCAGGCGAATCAGCCTGATTTAAAAGTTGAAATTCTAATAAGCCTTGCGTATTCAATGGGTTAAGGCCAATTCGCCCATAATCAGTGGAACTCCTACTTTGGCCCCGGAATTCGATCGATTCCCATATACGGCCTCAGAGCTTCCGGTATTGTGATGGACCCATCGGCTTGCTGATAATTCTCGACCACGGCAATCCACGTGCGCCCAACAGCAAGCCCGGAGCCATTCAGGGTATGCACAAATTCACTTTTCCCGCCCGCCTTGGGCTTGAACCGGATGCCTGCGCGACGCGCCTGAAACGCTTCGCAATTCGAGCAGGAAGAAATCTCGCGGAACTCATTGCTTGAGGGCAGCCAGACTTCGAGGTCATACGTTTTCGCCGACGCAAATCCCATATCTCCGGTGGACAGCAGCATTGTCCGGTAATGCAAACCCAGCTTCTGCAAAATGGTTTCCGCGTTCCGCACCAACGCTTCATGCTCTTCGTAACTCTTCTCCGGATGCGTGAATTTGAAAAGTTCCACCTTTTGAAACTGGTGCTGCCTCAGAATGCCTCGCGTATCTTTTCCCGCCGCGCCGGCTTCCGAACGGAAACAGGCGGTCCATGCCGTAACGTGAATCGGCAACTGGTCTTCCGTCAGCGTTGCGTCACGGTACAGGTTGTGCAGCTCCACTTCCGAAGTCGGCGTCAGCCAAAAATCGGTGTCCTGGAGCTTAAACAAGTCCGCCGCAAATTTCGGCAATTGTCCGGCGCCCATCAGCGAGGCAGTGTTCACCAGGAAGGGTGGCAAAATCTCCGTGTAACCGTGCTCTTGCGTGTGCACATCCAGGAAAAAATTCGCCAGTGCCCGCTCCAGCCGCGCGCCCCAGCTTTTGTAAACCGCAAATCGTGCGCCAGTGATGCGCGCCGCCGCTTCCAGGTCCAAAATCCCGGCCCGTTCACCCACTTCCCAATGCGGTCTGGGCTGAAAATCAAACTTCGGCGGTGTCCCCCAACGGCGGACTTCCTGGTTCTCCCCCGCGCCTTTCCCCACCGGCACGCTGGCATCGGGAATGTTGGGGATGATCAGCAACAACTCTTTCTGCTGGGCGTCCAGTTCATCCACTTTCACGTCCGTCTGCTTGATCAGCTCCGAAACCTGCTTCATCTCCGCAATCAGCGCGTCGGCGTTCTGCTTTTCCTTTTTCAGGCGGGCAATTTCGTCGCTGGCCTTGTTGCGCTGGGCCTTGCGCTTTTCATTTTCCGTAATCAATTCGCGCCGCTGTTTATCGAGCGCCCGAAAGCCCTCAAGGTCCAGCGTCATGTTGCGCTTTTTCGCCATCTCGGCGAATACATCCAAGTGTTCCCGGAAATAACTCAGATCATGCATGGTCTGGAAAGAATACCGTACACCAACGCCCAGCGTCGACTTTCAACGATCTAAGTGAACCGTTTCGCGACTCGTAGGGCCAGCCTGCTGAGGTGCGTTGTTTGCGCCCCACTCCAACATGGAGTCACTGGCTGGCAATAAAGCAGGTTTCTAAAACTTATCGTCACCGATCACGCCAAGGACAGTAACTTTAGTCCTACCTCGAAGTACCGGACCAAATGAACCTCCTGTCCTACAGACGCCCGCATGCTCCCCCGGCACAATCGTAACTGTAGTTGGGAGTTAGGTTCGACAGCGGGTGGGCGGATGATCATAGCGATCTTGCTCCTGTGCGTTGTTCTGCTGCTTGCGAGCGCAGCCGAACGACCGGCTCCTCCGAAGTCGCACGACCGATCTTCCAGCTAAGTGCCCTCCATCCCCCACGCCAGAGCGGCCGGCACCCCCACCGGCCGCTCATTTTTTTGGCTTGGGTAGCGCCGGCTTCCAGCCGGCAAGCGCCAGCCCTAAGCTAAGTTTCAATTTGGAACCCTGGAACTATCTGCAAGCTAGGGGGGAAGGTAACCGTGGAGACAAAATAAAAAAGGGGGCCGGTGCAAGCCCCCTTCTATTGATTCGACTCCCAAATAACCAGATCATCAGTCGAGGTTGATGTCTGGCCACCCCGGGAAGCCAATCTCATGAATTGCTTGTAACAGTTGCACGCCTCTTGCCACCATTCCCTATTTCCCTCAGAAGCCCGTTATTAACTGAAATATAAGAGCTTAGCCATCGGGAACGCTTCGAAGGGCCGAAAAGCATGCCCGGAATATACAAAATCTCACAGACTTGGACCTCCATCCTACAGAGTTTAGAAAATGGAAGCATGGCCGGATGCTACCCAACCGATACACCTTGGGGAATGCTGGATGGTGATTCGGCGCCTGGGTGCCATTTTCTCCACATCCACCGGCCGGGAAAAAACACCAGCACTACCCACAGCATGGTAACCGGCCCTCGGCTGATGACGAAGAGCGCGATCGCCGCCAGGCTGCTCAGTGCATCAGCTAAGCCCGCCATTGCCGCATTCCGGAATTCCGCCGCCACACTTTCCACCGGCGGCGTCACTTCTTCCCGCAGGGAGAGAAGCACCTGCGCGAAAATGACCTGGTGCTCGGTGGAGGAGCGCTGCGCCTCCAGCCGCGCGATTTCCGCGCTGACGCTTGCAAGCTGCCGTTGAACCTCCAGCAAGTTATGAATTTTCCCGCCCTTCGCCAGAATTCCCTGCAGACGTTCCAAAGTGTTCTGGGCGTTTACGAGTCGGGCTTCGATGTCAGCTCTCTGTTGGGTGATTTCGTCGGCCGTCTGCTCTTCCCGCTCGACGCTGCCAAGTGTCTTCAAATCGTTGACCGCAGCGGTAAATTCAGAAGCAGGAACGCGAAGCGTCGCCGTCAGCATGCTGGAGGCGGGTTGACCGACCATCCGGAGTTTCGCGGCATAACCGTGGTGGCGCTCCAGGATCTCTTCCATGGCGGATCGTGAATGCGCGAACTCTTTCGTTGCGACGGCTAGCTCTGCGGCATGGGCAATCATCGGCGTTGCGTAACCAGATTCGTCGATCGCGGGCCCTGCCATTCCACCGATAGCCATTGGGGCCGAACCGGCTATTTTGTTTAACTGCTTCAGCCGCTCCCACTGTGCTTTCAGTTCCGCATCCGGCTGGCTTCCCGGAGGAATGGGAGCGAAGGGCGACGTTTCCGGAGAACCTCTATGGCCTATACGAATAGTGGGGAGCGCGACCCAGGACAGCGCCAACCCTCCCACACAAAGTGCGGCCAGGATCAGGATTGTCCGGCGTGACGCAGGCAGGTTACGGAACCAACTGAGCAGGGAAGCAAGCTTTGTTCTCATGGGTGGCCTCCAGTGCCATCCTGCTTAGAACGGAGGCTCCCGAGTTTCTTGCAGGAAAGCCGGTGGCAGGTCAGGCGCCGATTGCCGCGCGCAGCGCGTTCGCAATGGACTCCGAGAAGCGCGTCACATCCTCGTGATGCTCCGCCTCCACCATCACTCGCGCCAGGGGTTCCGTCCCCGAATAGCGCAGCACCACACGCCCGTTTACTCCGAGCGCCTTTTGCGCTTCGCCCAAAGCGCGCGAAACTTCCGGCAGCGAATCCATTGGCGGCTTCGTCTTCACTTTTACATTCACGATCACCTGCGGATAATCCTTCAGCCCCGCAGCAAGCTTATCCAAGGGCCCGCGCAATGCGACCAGCGACGCAATCTTCACGGCGGTGAGTAACCCGTCCCCCGCCGGACTGTCGTCCAGAAATATGATGTGGCCAGACTGCTCGCCGCCAAGATTATTCCCGGATTTCAGCATCTCCTCCAGAACGTAGCGGTCGCCCACCGCCGCCCGCGCCAGCGCGATGCCTTCCTGCGCCAGGATCCGTTCCAGCCCGAGATTCGACATCGACGTGGCCACCACCCGATCCTGCTTCAGTTGCTTTTGTGATTTTAAATACCGCCCCACAACCAGCAATACCCCATCTCCATTTACAACGTGGCCATCGGAACAAACAAAAAGAGCGCGATCCGCGTCTCCATCGAAAGCCACGCCGAAGTCCGCGCCTTCGGCTACCACCCTCCGCTGCAAACCTTGCAGGTGCAGCGAACCGCAGCCCGCATTGATGTTCCGACCGTCCGGCTCCACACCCATTGCAATCACGTCAGCTCCCAGGCTGCGGAAAAGCTCCGGTCCCAGTTGGTAAGCCGCGCCGTTCGCACAATCCAGCACAATGCGCTTTCCGGCCAGATTCGCGCCTGGAATCACCCGGCTTCGCAGAAAATCCAGATACTCCACATGGAGTGCGTGGTTCGCCACCAGGGCGGGTAGGGCCGCTGGCAGCTCCCCATCGCGCAATTTAAAGATCTCCGCTTCCAGCGCCTCTTCCACTGCGTCAGGAAATTTCATTCCCGCGTGTGAAAAAAGCTTCACCCCGTTGTCGTGATAGGGATTGTGAGAAGCGGAAATCACGACGCCGGCCTGAAAATCGTTTTCCCTCACCAGGCACGCCACGCCTGGCGTGGTGATCACTCCCGCGAATTCCGCGCTCGCCCCAGCCGCCTGCAGGCCGCCGGCGAGCAATTGCGCGATGCGCGGCCCGGATTCGCGCGTATCCATTCCGATTAAGACATGCGCGGAACCAAACTCGTTCTTGAGATACCCTGCGATTGCACGCCCCGTAGCATAGAGCGTTCGATCATCCAGCGGGGGAGTCCCTGGTACCCCGCGCATTCCGTCCGTGCCAAATAGCTCTTTCGCCATTGATTTTTGCGCGCCCGCCTGAGGCGCGTGACCTCGACGCAGTCTAGCACACGCTGTGCGCTCCTTCCCTCCGGCATTTACCTGCTGCGTCAGCTCGCGGATGCCAATCCAAAATGAATTTTTCGTTAGCACTTCGTGACATCTTCGTGTCGCCCAGTCAGGTTTGCCTCCGATTGTGTTAACGTGTCTGCAAGAGGAGCGCTCGGTGTCCAGCACGGAAACGCCGCAGACAACTGTCTTCCGCATCTCTGGTTCAAACTTCAGCCTGCAGCTGATCGCCGCGGCCATTATCCTTTTGTTCCTCTACTACGCCGCGGGCGTCGTCATCACCTTGCTTCTCTCGGTCCTCATCGCTTATTTTCTGGACCCGGCCGTGGAATTTCTGGAACGCTTCCGAGTTCCTCGCACCATCGGGGCCCTCGTCCTCGTGCTGCTCCTGATTCTGGTTCTCATCGCCGCGGGTTACACCCTCTGGCTTCGCACTTCGGACTTCGCGGCCGATTGGCCCAAATATCGGGGCATTCTACGCAGCGCTACCAGCACCGTGCAGGGAAATATCAATCGCTTCGAGGGTGGCGTCAATGACCTTACCAGCTCCGGCGAAGCTCCCAAGCTGGTTACTCCCCACGAGGACACCGGTGCGGTCCGCAATCTCGTGATTCGCAGCATCGGTTCGCTCTATGCGCTGGTGCTCGAGGGCACCTTTGTTCCGTTCCTCGTTTTCTTCATGCTCGCCCAGAAACGCGAGGTCTGGCACGGCACACTGCAGCTCTTTCCGGTCAGCCGACGCAATCAGGTGAAGGAGACTCTCGAAGACTTGCGAGACGTCTTACGCGACTATCTGATCGGCATGTCGGTCGTAAGCCTCGTGGTCATCGCCTTAACGAGCATTTTCTTTTTGATTCTGGGTCTCGATTACCCTGTCCTGGCGGGGATCACTTCCGGTTTGCTCAACATGGTTCCCTACCTCGGCGCCGTTCTCGCCTGGTTTCCCGGCTTCCTTCTTGCCGTGATCAAATGGAAATCCGTCAGCCATTTCTGGGTGATTGCCATCGTGCTCACCGGCATTCATGTGATCGCCCAAAACCTGATCGCCCCGCAACTTGTCGGCCGCCAGGTACGTCTGAATGCCGTGGCCATTACCGTGTCGCTGCTTTTCTGGGGTTGGGTCTGGGGAGGTATGGGACTGATTCTCGCCATTCCGCTGACAGCGGCTCTTCGCGTGATTTGCGACCACATCGAATCGTGGAGACCGGTGGCGCGCTGGCTGAGCGCCTGACAATTCAAGTGAATCAAACCAAGGGAACCCTCATGAGCATTCGCTCCGCTAGTTGCAAGCTCGCCTGCCTTTTATTCTTCGCTGCGCTTTTCGCGGTTTCCCCCGTTTTTGCATGGGGCTGCAAGGGGCACCAAACCGTGGCGCTTATCGCGGAAAAGCATCTCACCGCGGAAGCGCGGCAACTTCTGGAGACGCTGCTCAAGGAAAATCCAATCGACCCGCAACTCAAACGCTACTGCGGCCCGTTTCCGGGCAGTCTGCTTGCCGACAGTTCCACCTGGCCTGATGACGTCCGCGGCACGCTGAAAAATGGCCCGTGGCATTACATAGACATCCCTCGTGGTGCTACACGTGCCCCCCTGGCAAGCTTCTGCGGCGAAGCCGGCTGCGTAACCCAAGCCATCGCCGAACAACTTGCCATCCTGAAGGATCCCAAAGCTGATCCCCGCAAACGAGCGGACGCCGCGCGGTACGTGATCCATTTCGTCGGTGACCTGCACATGCCGCTGCACGCCTCAACGAACAGCGATGAAGGCGGCAATTGCGTCCCGGTGCGTTTCTTCCGCCGCAATCCGCGCGAACACAATCACTCCTTCAGTCCCAATCTTCACTCTGTATGGGACACAGCGATTCTGGAACGCGCGATGGAGGGGGCGGATCCGAACGAGTACGCTGAGTTCTTGGATCAGTCGTTCGGTCCCCAGTCCGCGGCTTGGATCAATGCCGGGATTCACGTGGAAGACTGGGCCTGGGAGAGCCACGATCTCGCCGAATCAGTCGTCTACGGCAACCTCGTGCCCACTGACCCGATCGAGCCTCCCGTTACTGTCCATTCCTGTGCGGACGATAACAACGTCGGCGAACGGATGTTTAATCAACACTTTTTTATCGGGGCTATCTATCAGGACGCGGCTGCGCCCGTTGTCGAAAAACGCATCGCCCAAGCAGGCGTTCGCCTGGCCATGATTCTCAACGAAGCCCTCAGCCCCGCGCAGAATCCAAATTAGGGTTTGGCAGGGGGTTTGTTTTCTAGCGCCTCGGCGGGTCCCAGCGACTGGACATAGGTCACCAACTGCCACCGCTGGGGCTCCGGCAATTTCGACCAGACCGGCATGCCCTTTCGAACCACGCCATTCGTCAAAATCCAGAAGACGCTCCCCGGCGCAGCGGACTGCACCTCCTGTGCCCGCAAGCTGGGCGCCTTCTTGGTGCCGAGAGCGCTTTCTCCGTGGCACTCCTCACAATGTTCTTCGAACAGAACTTTGCCGGCAGGAACGGCGTCCTTGTCCTTGGCCAAGGGGTTCGTCTTATCCCGGTATTTTGCGGGCGCTTTTTCCAGTTCCGCGTAGACAGAGGCAGGTTCCGTACTTTCCGGCTTACCCTGCGCGGCGAAAAAGAAACAGAAACCAGCGGACAACCAGGCGCTGAATCCCAGCAGCGTGCTTAGTTTCATTCGCTCTTCCCCTTGAACAACTGGCTCACTTTCTGTCCAAATCCGCTAAATTCGTATGAAGCCCCCCAGCGCAATAGGAATTGATGGCTGTTTCCGTTCAATCCAAATGTCGGCTCGATCCTGAACGTCCAGCCGGATGGAAGGTTCCACGCGAGTCCCGGCGCCAGGTAGTGCGAGGTATTCCGCAATCCGAAACTGCAGCGGTCTCCGAGGCCTCCGTACATCTCCACCCCCGCGATAAAATGTTGCAGGCAGAAATTGCACTTCTGTGCGGCGCCTTTCATAGTGAGCGGGCGGCTCGCTCCCAGCGCGTACCCGAATTCCCAGGGCTCGTTCGAAAGATTCTTTACGGCGAGAGTGTTCTCGGTAAAATTCCACCCTTTGTAATTGCTGGAAAGAATCAGTTTCAGTTCGACCTCGCGATTCTGTTCCCGGCGCGCCACTGCGTTGGGAGTCAGAAAGTCCGACTCCACGTCATGTCCCTCGACCTCCTTCATGATCTTGTCTGCGCCGTTGGTGTCCTCAAATTCCACATACAGGACTGGATTGATCCAGTGCTCGTTCTTCAGCGGGCGGACGCGGTTCTCCCACCGGAATCCTGTGTACACCGAACTTCCCCCAAATGTGGTTTGGCCGTCGAGGTACAACTCCGTAGTCCACCAGGCGGTCGCTCCGTACTCAAACTCGCTCCAGAAGGCATGGAAGTTTGGCCCGTCTCGCTGTGTGCCGAAAGTCGAGAAGTATTCGACTTCAAGATTCCCGGGTTCCTCCAAATTGTGATCGTATGCCACGATGTAGGGGTTCTCTTGGCCTTTCAGAGCGCTGGCGCAAGCAAGGAGCGCGAGGGCAATCGAAACCAAGCGGGCGCACGGAAGAATGCGCGAAACGTTCAAGACTCATACCTCGATCCAGTAATATACGACTAACTTAGTCTGCATTTAACTACCTTGTTTTCATAACAAAATTGAAATTCTCACTATATAAGACTAACTCAGTCGTATTATGGATGCAAATTGTTTGCAACTAAGGCTCTGCAGTTTACCCTTGGACGTTTCGGACCCACTCTCTTATTTCTTCCTTTTCTCCCAAATGCTAAACTCCCCATGTTGTATCGACTTATTCGCCTTTGCCCGGCAGGCTCCTACCTCTTGCCTTCGGGTTTTCCTCCCCCCATACGGTCGCGCGTCTACGCCACCGTCCATCGCCGATTCTTTTCCGGCAAGGACACCTCAGGCCATAATGACCTCTCAACCCGCTGCCAATGCTTTCTTGGAGGCCCTTCTTTCCGATCCCGCTGAAGCGGTCATCGCATTCGACCTCCGGGGGTGTGTCATCCTCTGGAATCAGACCGCGGAAGCGCTCTATGGCTTTCCTGAGTCGGAGATTCTCGGCAAGTCCGTCGCCTCCCTGCTGCCTCTGTACGAATTGCCGGCTCACGAGGAATTTCTCAAGGCTCCTTCATGTCCCGAATCGCGATTCGATAGCCTTGCGGAGCGCCTTAACAGATGCGGTGTCCGCGTTCCGGTCCGAATTTGGCGAAACCCGATCCGCGACGCACAGGGCGAAATCATCGGGATTCTGGAGCGTTCGAGCGCCATAGCACCCGGCGACACGTCCTCCGTCGCGGAAGCGCATCTGCGGCTCCTCGTCGAACAGATTCCACTTTTCTTTTGGACCACTGATTCCCGCTTGCGCATAACTTCTCATTGGGGCCGCTCGGCCAGCCTGGCGCGAAGTTTCCCCCGCTATCCCGTGGGCCAGACCATCTACCAATATTTGCGATGCGAAGAGGACGGCGAACCGCCGGTCAAGCAGCACTTTCTCGCGCTTCGGGGCGTCTCTTCCCGCCTTGAATATTCCAGTCGCAATCGCATTTATGATTTGAGCATCGCGCCTTACCGCGACGCGCAGGGAGCAATCACCGGGTGCATCGGCATGGCGCTGGACATCACGGAGCGGAAGAAGACCGAGGATGAGATAAGGTTTCGCGCCAGCCATGATGGGTTAACCGGCCTCGCCAATTACCGAGAATTCTTCGAGAGCTTGGAGCGGGAGGTTCGCCGCTCCGACCGCACGCGCCATTCGTTTGCCCTGCTTCTTCTTGACCTCGACGACCTCAAGACTATCAACGACCGCTTCGGGCATTTGGCCGGCAATCGCGCCCTCAACCGGCTCGCGCGGGTGATGAAGGAACACTGCCGCGGAACGGAAATTGCCGCGCGTTACGGTGGAGATGAGTTCGCAATTCTCTTGCTGGACGCCGACGCCATGCGCGCGCGGAACGTCGCCGAGCGGATCTGCAGTTGCCTACGCCAGCAGACTGACCCGCCGCCCCTCTCCGTCAGCATTGGCTTTTCCGTCTACCCGGCTGACGGCCATTCCGCTCCCGAACTGCTGGAAGCGGCCGACAAGCGCCTTTACCAGAACAAAAAATCCCGGAATTCCGGCGAGCCCGATCCTAAACCGCATCACGCCCAGTCCACTGGAACCTGATCCGGCGTACGGGCCGGCGGCATACGGACGCCTCACCCCAGGTGTAGACTCCCATCTTGTCCGGGCTCCGTCGCTTGGAGGCTTAAACCTGGACGGCTGCCGGCTGGCGCCACGATGAGTTCGCCGGAGCGAACCCCGGAGACTGATCCCACTTTCGGGAGCAACCATGAACACGAACGACCTGATCCTCGCCCTTCTGGACGAAGGCTATTCCCGCAAAACCTGGCACGGTCCGAATTTGCGCCAGTCGTTGAAAGGCGTTTCGGCCAGCGAAGCTTCGTGGCGTCCCGCGGCGGGCAGGCACAACATCTGGGAACTTACGCTGCATTCCGCCTACTGGAAATACGCCGTGCGACGACGCGTCGAAGGAGCAAAGCGAGGATCTTTCATTCTGAAAGGGAGAAATTTCTTCACGAGGCCGGAAAAGGGGAAAGCCACGGAAGCAGCCTGGCGCTCAGATCTGGCGCTACTGGAAACGGAACACGAGGCGTTGGAAGCCGCCATACGCGGTGTATTGAAAACTCCCCGTGCCAAGAAACTTTTCCCCATGCTTTACGGAATAGCGTTTCACGATATTTACCATGCCGGCCAAATTCGCTTGCTTCGCCGGCTTATGGCCTGAGGCGTTCCACGGCTGCAGCGCGAGCTTTCAACTCCTAGGAACTGCTTCGCAACTCCGTCACTAACGTTTCCAAGTCCTCAGTGTCCTGGAATAACCGAATCGCCGCGATCCCCGCGGCTCCCGCGGCTAAACATTCCGCCGCATTTTTTGTCGTTATTCCTCCGATCGCCAGCACCGGAATTGTCAGCCGTTTGCTGACTTCTTGCAAACGCTGCAGCCCGTGCGGCGGCCCAAAATCCGCTTTGGAGGGTGTGGCAAACACGGGCCCAAAAATCACGTAGTCCGCTCCAGCTCGCTCCGACTGGATCGCTTCTTCCAGTGAATGCGCGGAGACGCCCACCAGGAAATCCTTTCCGGCGCAACAATAGTTCACTAGTCGTCGCGCCTCCTCAGGAGGCAGGCTGCGCCCGCCCAGGTGCACGCCAGCTGCCCCCAAGGCGCATGCCACGTCGGCCCGGTCATTGACGAGAATTGAGGTGCCGCTCCCGGCGCAGGCGATCGCGCTCGCCGTCATTTCTGCCAATGCCCGGCCGGAAAGGTCTTTCTCCCGGATCTGGATCCAATCCACACCGGCCTTCGCGGCTTGCTCTATTTTCTCAATTTGGAGATTTGTCGTCGGCGCAAGACTACCTGACAGGCTTCGCCGATCCGTCGCGTAGCAGAGCAACGGCTTACGGGTTGGAAGGAGGGGGCACACTGGCCGGCACCGGACGTGAATTGAAGAACCCGAATCCGACAAAAATATCCAGGACGCCGATGCCGCTCACCATCCCTCGCGTCGCGGGATGCAACGCGAAATGCATCATCCAGGGGAAGTGGCCGAGGAAATAATTCTGTTCCCAAAATGCGGACCAGGGCAGATACAGCAGCAGCGCACCCAATTCAAACAGCAGGACAACCGTCAGCGCGCGCAGAATTCGATTCATTTTTAGCCAATTGGCCTAAGTTGTGATTTGTGCGGCGATCAGCGAGCCGGTTTCTGCAGCGAGTGAATGCGTTCTGCCACGTCGCGGTAATCAATGTTGATCGCGTAGACCTGGGAGAAGCTCTTGAGTGCCGCGTCCAGTTCGCCCGCCGACTCCTGGGCCACACCCAAATCATACCGCAATGCCAGCTTACTTTCCGTGTCCATGCCCGGCGTCAGCAGCGCCCGCTCGTACCAGATGGCCGCAATGGCTGGCTGGCCCTTTTCCATGAACGCCAGGCCCAGCAGGGTGCAGCACTGCATGGCGTAGCGAAACGCCTTGCCCCTGTCGTTGGCCTGCGCCACCTTTTGAAACTCTCCAATAGCCTCTTCCAACAGGCCCATTTCGCGGAAGGCGATTCCGAGGTTGTAGTGCGTCTCCAGGTCCTCGTCTTCGGCGCCCATCTCCCCAAGTTCCGCCCGGAACTCGTCAAAAACTTCCTTGAGCGGCCCAGGCTCGCCCCCCCCACCCGATGCCGCCTGTTCTCCTCCGCGTGTGCGTGCTGCCTGAGAAGGCTTCTCTTCCGAAGTGTACGAGGCAGGCTGGGTCAATTCTCCCAGGCCCAATTCGTCCATTTCTTTCGCCAAATCGGATAGAAAATCGTCGGTAGTGAGCGCCTGATTGTTAGTGGGTGCAGCGGCTCGGACCTTCGGAGGCTCAGTTGATTTCGGGGCCGGCGGAGGAATTTTAGACATCAGTTCGTGCGCTGGCACAACCGGCTCTGCTTCCAGCACCAACTCGAAATCCTGGTCGAGTTCCAGATCCGGTTCGGGCGGCGCCTTTTCCGGAACTGTACTCTGCGGAAGATCCAGCGCCGGCTCGCGTCCTTCGGAAGCCATCGTTGGATGTTCCGGTAAAGGCAGCGTGGTGAGTTCCTCGTCCGGCAGGAGTTCCTCGTGCTCCTGGAAGGCCTGTTCCGGAAGGGCGGCGCGCTGTTCCGCTGGGGTCAGCTCCGTCGGAATTTCCGCAACTTCCTTAGAGGCCTCTTCGGCGACGGGCGGTTCCGCAGGCACTTCGAATTCGGGCACCTCGTCTGCAGGGCGTTTGGGTGAGGGCGGCGGCGATTTCTTCATCGACATCGCCTGATCCAGGAACGAGGCAGCCAGATCCGCTATGCCGGAAGTTGTTGGGGGGGCCGCGCTTTTCGCAGGGGTAATCTCTTCCAGTGGGACCCCAGGTTCCCTGGTTTCTTCCAAAAGGGAAGCCCATTCCGCGGACAAGTCGACTTCCTCCGCGGTGGATTCGGCCGCGGCTTGAGGTGCCGCGACTACTTCGGGAGGTTTCGTAACTTCGATTCCGGGGAGTTCCGCGGCAACTTGCGGAACCGATGCCGGTGCCACAACTCCCGCGTCCAAAGGCACGGCCTCGACTTCCAATGCCGCGGCGCTCACCGGCGTTGCGGGACTACCCTGGATTGTAGTTATCTCAGGCTTTGTCACCGGTTGCACGTCCACCTGCTGAGGCATTGCCGCAGCCACTGCGGCGGCTACCTCTTCATCGCTCAGCCCGGCCGCTCGTTGGAACCGGCGGCGGAGCTCGCCAAATCGCTCGCTACTGCGCAAGTCTCCGCGGCCGGCATGAATATGCTCGAGTTGCGCTGCAAGTTCCGCGGTTCGACGGTCGTCTCCGGCGCCCAACACAAAATCCAGCAACTTCTCCAGGGTCGGGGTATGCATCGGCGCGCGGCGCAAAATTGCTTCGAGCAGGCCGATAGCTTTCTGCGTCAACCCGTAGCTGGCGAAGAGGTCCACATCCGTCAGCGATTGCGCGATGAATTTCTGCGTTTCCTCGTCAAGTTCCTGTTCGGCCAGGGTCGACTTGGCGGAAGCAGTGGCCTGGGCGTCGACAATGGGCGAGTCGTCGTGCAGTCCTCCGCGGATCTTTGCCACGGGCGGTTGGGGAAGTTCCGCCTGCAGATTTTCCTCGAATACTGCGGGCTCCGGCGCGACCTTCGACTCCGCTGGCATCGCTCCCGTTTTGCGAAGCACTTCGTTCAATTTGCGTTTGGCTGAATCGTCCTCTGGATCGCGGTCAACCAGTTGCTGGAAGGTTTCCTTTGCGCGCTCCGTCTTCCCGCTTGCCAGTTGGGCATCGCCCAAATTTGCCAGCGCGTCGGGCAAACGGAAGGAGTCGCTCGTGCGGCCAAACGTGTCCACCAGCCATTCAAGAGGTTCCAGCCGTCCCGGCAGTCGGGTAGCGAGGTTTTGCAGAAGGTGCACGACGCCTTCGTGCTCGCCTGCGTCAATCATCGGAATACGGATTTGCGAGAGCACGCTCAAGGCCCGATCGCCCTGCCCGGATTCCAGCAGCCCCTCGGTCAACTTTTGTGTTGCGGTGAAATTCTTCTCGTCGCTTGAGAAGATGCGCAGCGCCAGCGCGGTGGCTTCATCCCACTTCGAGGTCTTCTGGTAAATGTCCAACAGCAATTCAGCCGGCTCTCCGCCTTTATCGAGGTCCGGCACGCGCTCGAGGATCTCCGCAGCCTTGGTGGTATTGCCAGCCGAGAGATGGGAACGCGCCTTTACAATTTGTGCATCCAGGTTTTTTGGGCTGATGTGCAACGCCCGGTCTGCCAGCCGTTCGCATTCCGCCTGGTCGCCGCGCGCCAGGGCGCGCTGCGCACCCGAGACATACCCTTCCAGCGCTTCGCCAGACTGCCCCATCGCCTGGTAAAGATCCGCCAGCCGAACCTGAATCCGCAGATTGTCCGGCTCCGCAAGAAGCAATTTTTTCAGAAGTGCAATCGCTTCGGGCTGTTTGTTGTTTTTTAGATGGAGTTCCGCAAGCTGAAGGAACAGCGGCCGGGCCTCGCTCATTACGCCCTGCTGGACATACAGATCCGCGAGTTTCTCGAGCGGCCGGATCTCCTCCGGCGCGAGTTTCGAAATGCGCTTGTAAACGGCAATCGCCTTGGTAAGGAAACCGTCGCTGACGAAGAGCTGCGCCAGCCGTTCGAAATATTCGATGGCTTGAAAGGTTTCGCCCTGCCGGATGTACAGCTCGCCGATAGTCATCAGCGTGACCTGGTCGCGCGGCTCGTACTTCAGTATCTGCTGATACTCCGCGATGGCCTGCGCCACTTTGCCCTGGTTCAGAAGTTTCTGCGCGGCTTCGACGTATTTGCTCTTGTTATAAGCCATGCCAAAAGACGACAGCTTCCCCCATCGAAAGCTGACGGCAACTTTCTCCTCAACTCGTTGCAGGTACTGGGACCGTGCAACCTTACTTTTCTCACGCTACGCCCCCACTCCGGGGGCGTCAACGAAACCGCAGCCGCGTGTGAACAGGCAGTTATCCCCGTGGCGGATACGATACTCGCAGGGAACAAATGGCGAAGGGGGATTACGGCCGGATGGGCCAGATTTCGAGCGGAAGAGGCTCTTGCACGGCCCCTGCAGCCCAACAACCAGCTTCGCGGACGGGGGCAAACGAGTGGCGGTGAAGGGGCGAAGGCCCGTGCAGACGGAGGGCTTCCAGATGATCCGGTGTGGCATAGCCCTTGTGCCGGGCCAGTCCATATTGCGGATAAACCGCGTCCCATTTTTCCATGCACGCGTCACGGTGTGTCTTGGCGAGGATGGAAGCGGCAGCGATGGAGACGCTACGCGCGTCGCCCTTGATCAGGGATTTCTGCTCGATCATCACGTCGAGCTGCATCGCGTCAATCAGCAGGTAATCAGGACGAATGCTGAGTTGTTCGAGCGCAGCCTGCATCGCCTGGCGGCTCGCTTGATAGATATTCCACGCATCGATGCGCTGGGCATCCACCTCGGCGACGGCCCAGGCGATTGCGCGCGAACAAATCCGCTCCGATAACTCGGTGCGACGCTCGGGAAGCAGTTTTTTGGAGTCGTCCAGCCCCACGATGCGCCGCTTGGGGTTCAGGATGACCGCCGCGGCCACCACGGGACCAAACAGCGCGCCGCGCCCGGCTTCGTCCAGACCCGCGATGCGAGTCCACCCAAGCCGCCGCGCCGCTCGCTCGAAACGGGAAGAGCAGAGTCGCGCCATATTCGTGCCGTCGAGTCCGAATTTTAGCACTCAAAAATGAAAATGCGTTACCAGAGCTCTTCGTTTATCCACAGAAACCGGCCTGGCGGGCACTCCCGCTTTGGAGTGCGGCGGCTCTGCCGCCGCTTTTGAGCCTTACCAGCTTCCCTCTTCGTCACGAGCGGGCAGATACCGCAACGAGGCACAACTCAAAAGATCTTCTGCGCTGATTTGTGGTCATGTTATAATGACCATAGTCGTAAAGATGGGGTCACAATGAAACAGATCCGCGCCAGCGTCTTCAAAGCTCGCTGCTTGAAAATCATGAGCGAGATTCAGTCCACCGGCGAACCTGTCCTCGTTACCAAGCGCGGCGAGCCGGTGGTGAAAGTTGTCCCGGCCAGCTCGGAACCTGACGAGCTATTTGGCTTCATGTCAGGGGAGTTCGCCATTATCGGCGACATCGAATCACCCGTTGTTCCCCTCAAGGACTGGGAAGTCCTGAAGAAGTGATCCTTCTCGACACCCACACTTTGGTATGGCTGGCAAACGAGCCCGCGAAGCTTTCCAGAAAAGCGTCCGATGCCATACGCTTTGCGAGCCAGGAGGGTGGGCTAGGAATCTCGGCGATTACGCTTTGGGAATTGGCATGGCTGGCTACGCACGGCCGATTGGCTCTCACAGGAACGGTTGAAGCCTTCGTCGAGCGCATCGCCTCCCGAACTTCGATTCACCCGATCACGGTGAAAGTGGCCGTTTTAGCCAATCAATGGCCGGAAACTTATTCTCATGATCCGTGCGACCGCTTGATTGGAGCCACCGCATTGGCTCATGGCTGCGCGTTGGTAACGAAAGACAGAAACATCCGTGCTTCCAAACAGTTGAAGACTATCTGGTAATTCGGTCGGGCAACAGGGGGTTCCATCAAAAGAAAAAGGGACAAGCAGTTGCTTGTCCGTTCGAAGAATTCTTTGCTGTTTCGGTTAAGCCTTGGCGGCGGCCACGGGTGTTGGGGCTTCTTCGCGAGCGGCGCGCTTGATGCGGGCGGCCTTGCCGCGCAGATTGCGCAGGTAATAAAGGCGGGAGCGGCGAACATTGCCCTTGCCCACCACATCGATCGAAGAAATCGACGGCGAGTGCAGCGGGAAGATGCGTTCGATACCCACACCAAAGCTCACGCGGCGCACGGTGAAGCTGGCGCTGCTGGCGCGGCCCTTCTTCGAAATCACCACGCCTTCAAAAGTCTGAATGCGTTCCTTGACCTTTTCGCCTTCGCCTTCCAGGAGGCGCACATGCACCTTGATGGTGTCGCCGGGGCGGAACTCGGGAAGATCTTTGCGCAATTGCGCTTCATGCAACTTCTGAATGACCGGATTCATTTTCGTTATTCCCTGCAGACCCACTCAGGCGGGGCCAGCACTTCTAAGGCAAACACCAATTATAGACAAACTATTACAGTTTGCCTAGCGGTTTTGGCTTGAGAAACCCGCTTACTGCGGTCAGGCCCGGGCCACGTGCGAAGGCGAGCGCCGGATGACCGTCCCCGCAAATCGCTCCATTTCTTCGAGTTGCGGACTGAACTGCAACAGCAACAGATTGGCTCCCGCTTTATCAAATTCGGCCACGCGTTCCGCCACTTGCTCCGGAGTGCCGACAAGGCCCGAGCGCAGACCGCGGTTCGAAACTGAATAATCTTCCAGGGAAACGCGCTGCTCGAGTTGAGTATTGGCGAGCCATTGCTGGTAGTTCGCGTAACCGGCGGCGTTCTGTTTCACGTCGGTGATGCGCCGCAGCTCGTCCTGAGCTTCGCGCTCCGTTTCGCGCACGATCACATAACCTGCCACCCCGTATTGCATCGGCGGCAGATTCAGGCGATCCCTCCGCTGGCGAAAATCGGCAATCTTTGCCTGGATCTTTTCAGGAGAGTCGCCATGCATTACGTAGGCGTCGCACTTCTCCGCGATTAACTGTTTCGCCGCCTCCGACTCGCCACCCGCGTAAATCACCGGCCTCGGCCGGGAAACGGGTTTCGGTTGCAGGAGATTCGCATCCACGCGGTAATACTTTCCCGCGTACGAAAAATTATCCTGGGTCCAGGCGCCATTCAGCACATCCAGCCATTCGCTGGTACGGGCGTAGCGATCATCATGCTGCTCGAAAGCAACTCCGTACTTCTTCGCCTCTTCCGCCCACCAGGAGGAAACTACATTCAAGGAGAGCCGCCCGCTGCTGATGTGATCGATGTTCGCCGCTTGCTTGGCCAACAACGCCGGAAGATGGAAAGTGGGACGGACCGCCACCATCAGCTCGATTTTCTCGGTAATTGCGGCCAACGCCGCCGCCGTAGACCAGGCATCCAGCGAAGGCGCCTGCGGCCCCTTGATGTCGTTGAGATTCAGCTCTGCAATCAGCGTCAGGTCATAGCCGAGCGTTTCACTCCGCTGCGTCAGTTTCTTGACGTAGCTCCAACTCGCCTCCATATGCTCATCTTCGATATTGCGCAGCCATCCGCCAAACACCGGCATCCAGTACCCGTAACGCATGGCTCGCTCACCCGGCCTTTCCGGTGCTAACGGCTTGCCTCGCCTGCTTCGCTTCGTGGACTTCCGCTTCCGCAATCAGATAATCGGCCAGCCGCGAGTAGGGATTGAAACCGACGATGCGCTCGGGATCGGCGACAAAATTCGAAAGCGCGTTGACGTCGTAATAGAGGAGCCGGCCGTCGCGATCGTCGATTACGTATTCGATCCCGCCAATCTCGATGCCCGCCTCTTTCATAATGCGTTCCACATCCTGAACCACTTGCCGCGGAGGAGCGTAGCCTTCCACCTGCAAGCCGTTTTTCGGAGCGTCAATCGGGCACGCAGGCCGCGCCAATTCTTCTCCCCTGGTGCTTTGGCAAATGTCGGCCGGGCAGAGATTGAACGTATCGCCGGTGGTATGGATCTGGATTGCGTAAAGGAACTTGCCGCCGAGGACTTCGACGCGAGTGATCACGCTGTCGCGCGCGGGGAAAAATTCCTGTACGAGCGCGACCTGGTCGATTCCAAAGTAAAGCTGATTTTCGTCGACGGCGCTCTTCAACTGTTCAGGGCGGTCGAAACGAATAATCCCCGCGCCGCTGCCGCCGATATTCGGCTTCACCACCAGCGGGTAGCCGATTTTCTCCGCGGCTGCAATCGCCTGCGAAGGATGATTGATCACCAGCGCCTTTGGATAGGGCAATCCGAGCGATTCCAGCAAGGTTAGTTGCAGCGCCTTGGAAGTTTCGTGCGTGAAGGCGCGCGAACCGTTCACCACGCGAACGCCTTGCGCTTCGAGATGTTGCAAATAATTGAGCGTGTAAAAAATCACGTGGCCCAGGCCGCGCTGCCATGCCGACGGGCTCATGCGGTTGAACACCAGCGAATATTCCGGCTCGCGCAGCGCTACGTCATAGGAGTGCTCGCCCGCGTGAATCTTCTTCCAGTTCACGCCGCGCGCATCGAGCTGTTGAAACAGAGGCCGGTACCAATCCGGGTGCTCGTAATAGATGCCAATCGGTTTCGAAAGTTGTGCCCCGCGCACGGGGGCGCCGCTTATTCCGCTCATGATTTCCCCTTAACCTGTCCTTCCTTGGATGCGCGGCTCCGGTAATTCGTTCAGGATACCAAAAGGTCAGGCCGGTTACGCCGGGTCTTCTCCGCGGCCTGTTGGGCGCGCCATTTGGCGACCTCCGCGTGATGCCCGCCAATCAGGACGTCCGGCACTTTCCAGCCGCGATATTCGGCGGGGCGCGTGTAATGCGGATAGTCGAGAAGCAGCCGTGCCTTGCGCGAATGGGAATTGTCGGCCACCGGAATGGATCCCTCGACTTCGAGCTTGCGGAAGGATTCGTTTTCGGTGGACGCTTCGTTCCCGAGCGCGCCCGGCAACAGGCGCGTCACCGCATCCAGCACTATGGCTGCGGGCAGTTCTCCGCCGCTCAGGACATAATCGCCGATGGAAATTTCTTCCGTCGCCAGATGCTCGGCCACGCGTTCGTCCACGCCTTCGTAGCGGCCGCAAATCAAAACTATTCTTTCCAGCTTCGCCAAACGCCGCGCAGTTTCCTGGGTAAACAATTTCCCAGAGGCGGAAAGCAGTACCACGGCTGTCCCCGTGGAAACTGCGGTTGCCTGAGCCGAATCACCCATGGTCTGCCCCAGCAGCTTCTCCACGGCTTCAAACAGCGGCTCCGGTTTCAACACCATGCCCTCGCCGCCGCCAAACGGACGGTCATCCACGGTCTTGTGCCGGTCCTTGGTAAATTCCCGCAGGTCCTGGACGTGAATCTGTACAATTCCGGATTCCCGGGCGCGCCGCACAATTCCGTGGTCCAGGGGGCCGGCAAAGAATTCCGGAAAAATCGTAATCAAGTCAAAATGCATGTTATTTGCCCGAGTTCAGCTCGCTCAATCCTTCTGGCAGCGTAACATCAATGCGGCGCGCGGCGACATCAATGCGGCGGCAGATATCCTCGGCCAGGGGCACCAGCAACTCGCCATTGGCGGTCTGCACCTGCAGCAATGGAGTGCCTGACGTCCCTTCTCCCGGGAAGAAAACATCACGCACCGTCCCCAGCACACGGGGCGCTTCCTCCATCGAGCACGAGGGCGATGAAAGTTTCGATTCGACCTTCGGATTTTCGAAAACAGAGCAGCCAATCAGGTCACTGACAAAATATTTGCCCGCGGGAAGGCTCACGCGGTCCGCAATCGGAAGCAGGACATCAAGTCCGCGGAATTTTTCCGCGTCATTAATGGAAGCGCATCCTTCAAAATGAAAGATTCCGTGCTCCGGGTGATTGCGATCCACCCAGAAATTTTGCAAGGCGACTGCGCGCGGTTCGCCCTGTGCGCCGCGTAAATAGATTTTCAACAAGGAAGAAAGACGCGCGGGAAAATCGGTGAGGAGTTCGGCCAGAACTTCGCCCTTGTTGCCTCGCGGCCGGATGATGCGGGCAACCTGCACCCAGGCTTGCTCTTCAGCGAAGGGTTTCAATCTTCAAGTATCTCAAGCGTGAAGCGCTTGCGGAGTTTCATCCCGGCGGCGCCTAACAAAGTGCGGATGGCTTTGGCCGTGCGACCCTGGCGCCCAATCACTTTGCCCAGATCCTCCGGATGGACTCGCAACTCCAGTACGGTCACTTGCGAGCCTTCCACCGCATCCACTCGGACGCCCTCCGGGTGATCCACCAAGGCTTTGGCTATCTCCTCAACTAGGTCCTTCATCTGGGCCCCCCGCTTCCGTGTCCGATCGACGAACCAATGCGCATGACTCCTTTTCCGTCAAAAGGAGTGCGAACAAGTTTAAGACCTGGACATGAGCAAGAGAGCTGAGCTTGAGCCAAAACTATGCTATTTTTTGCTGCTTGAGAAAACTCCGAACAGTATCGCTTGGCTGTGCCCCAACCCCAAGCCAATACTTGATGCGATCGGAATCCAGCTTGATCTCCGCGGGTTTCTTCAGCGGGTCATATGTTCCGACGGCTTCACGCACACGGCCGTCCCGGGCCCGGGTCCGCTCAATCACCACCACGCGATAATACGGCTTCTTCTTTTTGCCAATTCTGGCCAAGCGAATCGTTAACACTAAAGTACGTCCTCCCTAAAGACTATCTATTCTACGTGAGTTCCCACCGGGCAGCAACGATAGGTTCGCTCCCCCACCGTCCGGTAGCAGTACCCAAACGTCAGCATGTCTTCCTGAGAAAGAGCCCCATCTGGGACCGTTCGGGGAGCCGCATGTGCACCCGAATTGGATTGGTACGATCGATGTTATGGATTCTAATTTTGCGTTTGCCAACACCACCTACCGCAGCTACCCTTCTTGCCATGTTCACGAACCCCCACAACGCCACGCTGAGCTGTCGCTGCAACTGTTGCGCGTGCATGTGTTCTGGTGTGCGGAGGCCGAACCTCTAGCAATCGCTTTTAGCCTCAATGAATTGCAGCCCACCGCCGGAACGCCTGGCAGGTGGGTTTTTTGTTTGTGGGGCATGGTCAGTGCAACTGCAAGACCGGATGGCGCGGTAGCCAAGTGGTAAGGCATGGGTCTGCAAAACCCTCATCGGCGGTTCGATTCCGCTCCGCGCCTCCAATTTTCGGTTTGGCCACAGTTCCAGCAGTACAAGCCTCGAAAAACCCGTCGCGCCCGCGGATAGTGCCAGTTGCTTGTGATTTCCTTGCGATCAGCTTAGGCGGTTCAGGCCGTTAAAAGCCGCTGCCTTGTAGCACTCGGCGAGCGTGGGATAGTTGAAAACCGTATTGATGAAATAACTGATCTTGCCCTTCAGCAGCATCACGGCTTGCCCGATATGCAGAAGTTCTGCCGCGTCTTCGCCGAAGATGTGCACACCCAACAGCTCCAGGGTCTCGCGATGGAAGAGAAGTTTCAGCCGGCCGTCCGTATGCCCGGAAATCTGCCCGCGCGCAATTTCCCGGTAGTAGGCGACCCCAACTTCGTAGGGCACATCGCTCTCGGTAAGCTGCTCTTCCGTCTTTCCAATGAAGGATATTTGGGGAATGGTGTAAATGCCGTACGGATAGCCCTCGGGATCGGATTCCATCTGCAACCCAAACGCGCGCGCCGCGGCGATACGTCCCTGTTCCATGGACACGGAGGCCAGACTGGGAAAGCCAATGACGTCCCCCACGGCAAAGACGTGGGGCTGGCTGGTCCGAAAGTCCTTATCCACCTTGATTCGCCCGCGATCATCGGATTCGATTCCGGCCGCCGCCAGATTCAGGCGATCGATGTTTCCCTGCCTGCCAACCGCATATAGCAGCGCGTCGCCCACGATCCGTTTATTGCTGCCGAGATTGGCGGCAACCTTTCCGTCCGGCAACTCTTCGACGCTTTCCACTTCTTCATTCAGGCGCATGGTCGCCCGCCGGTCGCGCATGTGGTAACTCAATGCCTCCACCATTTCAGCGTCGGCAAACTCCAGCAGGCGGGGCCGCTTTTCCACGATGATCACGCGCACGCCGAGCGTGGCGTACATACAGGCATATTCCACGCCGATCACTCCGCCGCCGACGACGATCAGCGTACGGGGGATTACCGGCATCGACAGAATCTGGTCGCTATTGATGATATTGCGGCCGTTGATGGGCACGCTCGGATTGGCGGCCGGTTTCGTTCCGGTGGCGACGACCACATAGTCGCCTTCCAGTTCGCTGAAGCCCGTGCTGTTTTCCACGCGGATGTGATGGGGGTCGGTGAACGAGGCCGTGCCGTGGAACAGCTCGACGTTGTTGCGGCGCAACTGGTCCTGCAAAACCGCCGCCTCATTTTCGATGACGCGATTCACGCGAAAATTCAGATCGCTCATCGTGACGTTTTCTTTGGCGTGGTAGTTCGCGCCGTAAAACGCCTGATCGTAAAAACCGGAGAGATGCAGCACGGCTTCGCGCATCGTCTTGCTGGGAATCGTTCCGCTGTTGATGCACACTCCGCCGACCACGGCGTGCTTCTCCACCACGGCAACGGCTTTCCCGATTTTCGAGGCTTGGATGGCGGCACGTTGCCCGCCGGGGCCGGAGCCGATCACTACAAGATCAAACGGTCGCATTCAGGGAATCCTGGACGTCTTCGGCGGGTACCGCGGGCTCTGCGGGGGCGGCTCCTTCCGCACCACTAGTATAAGTGACTCCGGAGGCGGATTTCTTGCGCTTACCTGATCCGTTAATACCGCCGTGTGCGAGAGCCATCAGATGTTCCTGGACGGAGAATCCTTTGACGCCCTTTCCGCGCGGGGCGTAACTGTAGGCACCATCCGACCCCAAAACGCGAGCTTTTAAATTGTCGGCCAGGCACGACGGCAGAATTTCCTCGATGATGCGCTGCCGCAGGGCCTCATCCTTCAACGGAAAAAGGACTTCCACGCGATCGTAGAGATTTCGCGGCATCCAGTCCGCGCTGCCGAGATAGATTTCCGGCTTACCGCCGTTTCCGAAATAAAAGATGCGGCTGTGCTCCAGAAACCTTCCCACGATGCTGCGCACCCGGATCCGGCTGCTGAGGCCCCGCAAACCCGGCACCAGCGTGCATTGGCCGCGAACGATCAGATCAATTTCCACGCCGGCCTGTGAAGCGCGATACAGCGACCGAATGATCGGCGGATCGACTACCGCATTGCACTTGGCGATAATTCGCGCCGAGCGTCCGCGGCGCGCGTGGCGAGCTTCACGGTCAATCAGGGCGATGCAGCTTTTGGCCATGTCCCTGGGCGCGACCAGCAACGGTCTATAATGCGCCTTCTCCGCATAGGCGGTGAGGAAATTGAAAACGTCGCTTGCCGCGGAGGTGATCGCCGGGTCGCTGGTAAAAAGGCTCAAGTCGGAATAGAAGCGCGCGGTGGATGGATTGTAGTTGCCCGTGCCGAGGTGCGCATACCGCCTGATTTTCCCGTCGGGGTCCTGACGAACGATCATCGCCAGCTTCGCGTGGGTCTTCAATCCCACCAGGCCGTGAAACACCTGCACGCCGGCGTCTTCAAGACTTCGCGCCCAGCGGATATTCGAGGCTTCGTCGAAACTGGCTTTCAATTCCACTACAACCGTTACTTCCTTCTTGCCCGCGGCTTCCAGCAGGGCTCTGGCGATCGGAGAGTCCGAATTCGTTCGATAAAGCGTCTGTTTGATCGAGAGCACCCGCGGATCCTGGGCCGCAGTCTCCAGGAAATGCACCACCGGGTCATAGGAATCGTAAGGATGGTGCAAAAGCAGATCCTGCCGCCGCAACGTTTCGAAAAGTGAGTCAGCGTCGTGCCCGATTTGCACCTGGCGCGGGACGAACTTCGGGTACTTCAGATCCGGCCGGGGCGTTTCGTCATAAAGGTGAAACAACCTCTGCAGATTGACCGGGCCCGCGACGCGAAAAACCAGTGACTCATCGAGTTCAAATGTGGAGACCAGATGATCTACAATTTCCGAATGCGCCCCCGCCTCGATTTCCAGGCGCACGGCGTCTCCCTTGCGCCGCTGCGCCACCTGTGAATCCACGGCGTCCAGAAGCGTACGGGCTTCTTCTTCCTCAACGTAAAGATTGCTGTTGCGCGTGATGCGAAATGGCGCGGAAGCCAGGATTTCGTAACCCCGATACAGTTTTGAAGCATAGGTGGAGATGATGTCTTGCAGGAATACGAAATGAAGGCCGCCATTCGCCGTCGGAACGCGCAAAAGGCGCGGCAGCGCACGCGGCACGGTGACCACGCCAAAAAAAGGCTTTTCGGCGGAATGCCGCTTGCGCCGCAGCAGAAAAGCGATGCACAACGCCTTGTTTAGCACGTGCGGAAACGGGTGGGTGGGATCCACGGTTACTGGCGTCAGCATCGGGTAAACGCGCCGGTCATAAAATGTCTTCGCCAACTCCTCCGCTTTGCGATTCAGGTGGTCCACGGGCAGAACACGAATCTGGTGCTTGGCCAGCGCCGGCAGCAACTCGTCGTTCCAGCACTTGTACTGCTCTCGCACAAAGACCTGCATCGAAGACGTCACGAGCTGCAGCTCCTCGGGCGGCGTCAGGCCATCGGGGCTGACGTCCCGGGAGCCATGCTCGATTTTCTGCAGGAAGCTGGAGACGCGGATCTCCACGAATTCGTCGAGATTATTGGCGGTGATGGCGAGGAATTTTACGCGCTCCAGAAGAGGGTTGCTGCGGTCTTGCGCCTCCTGCAGCACTCGGTGATTAAAAGCCATCCACTGCAGGTGGCGGTTTAGATAGAACTGCGGATCGTCAAGAGCGATGCGTTTCATGATGCGTCCAAGGCGGCGGATAAGAGTATCTCACGCGTATTACGCCCGCATGAATAGCCTTTCCAAGTGGCATGCCGCAACATTTTGTGAAGCCTGCCTATTGCCCTCAATATTTCCAGTCATTGTGAGGAAAGCGGAAGTCAGAACCAACGCCAATAATGAATAAACTTCCCGCCTGCGATTTCGCAAACGCTGAAATGTTTATTTCGTTGATTTCGTATGGTTCCGGATCCAAACCGCAAAGTCCTCTTCGCTTAATTCGCCTGCGGCAAGGCTCAGCATAGTTTGAATTTCGTCGAGCGGATCAGAGGAAAGCCGATACCCATTAAGACGCAAGAACAACGCTGTCGCGATGAAAGCGATTCTCTTGTTTCCATCAACAAACGGATGGTTTCGCGCCAGACCGAATCCGTACGCAGCCGCCAATGCGGCCAAATCCGCCTCGGAATTGTAGTTCCACTTATTGATGGGTCGTGTGAGAGCGGAATCAAGCAATCCTACATCGCGAATCCCGGAGCTTCCGCCATGCTGGGCGAGACTTTCCGCCTGCAACAAAATGACGCTCTGACGATCAAGCCAGACCGGCTCGTTCATTTCGCCAGTGCCCGGAGCGTCTCCCGATGCTCTTTCATGATTTCGAGGCCGAGCTTCACCTTCTCTTCGACCTCGGGGTCGTAAGGTGTCAACAGGTAGCCCTCGGGAGTTTCGGATGCAAATAGGACATCGTTCTTCTTAAGCTTCAGTCGATCGAGAAGTTGTTTTGGGAGGATGACACCGGTGGAGGTGCCGATGGAGCGCAGTTTGAGTTTCACGTGGCCTCCTTAATTACCATAAACATTATAATGCATATCGGCGTTGGTCGCCATTTTTTATGCATATAGCAGGTGGCCTTCGCCTTTTCCGTAAGAGGCGGTGTATCTAGACTTTAGCCCATTCCGGCGAGCTTGCCGAGGCCCTTCATTCGGGAGCGCGCGGCCAGCGCGCCGTATTGCTTCATCATCGTGCGCATCTGCAGATATTGCTTGATCACCTGATTGACGTCCTGGACGGTGGTGCCGCTGCCCTTGGCGATGCGTTTGCGCCGCTTGCCGTCAATCACGTTGTGGTCGCGGCGCTCTTCGTTGGTCATGGAGTTGATGATCGCCTCAACCTGCTTCAGCTTTCCTTCGTCAACGGAAGCGTCCTTCGGCAAATTCTGCAGCGGTCCGACTTTCGGGAGCATATCCACCAACTGGTCGAGCGGGCCCATCTTGCGAATCTGCTTCAGCTGATCACGGAAATCTTCCAGTGTGAACTCTTCCTTGCGGAGCTTGCGCTCCAGTTCCATCACGGCTTTCTTGTCGAAGGCCGATTCCGCGCGTTCGATGAGCGAGAGAATGTCGCCCATGCCGAGCACGCGGGAAACGATGCGCTCGGGGTAGAACGCTTCGAGGGCATCGTATTTTTCGCCGAGGCCCACAAACTTTACCGGGGCTCCGGAGACCTTGCTGATGGAAAGAGCCGCGCCGCCGCGTGCATCGCCGTCGAGCTTGGTGAGAATTACGCCCGTCAAACCCAGCCGCTTGTGGAACTCGCCAGCGGAACGCACCGCGTCCTGCCCGATCATGGCGTCCGCAATGAACAGCATTTCCGTTGGCTGCAATTCCTTCTTCAGCGTGGAAAGTTCGTTCATCAAGTCGTCGTCAATGTGCAGGCGGCCGGCAGTATCTACGATCACCACGTCGCTCGCCGAAAGCTTGGCTTCCTTGATCGCGCCGCGGACGATTTCCAGCGGCTTGTCCGTTCCTGTGGCGGGCCAGACGGAAATGCCGATCGCCTTGGCCACTTGCGAAAGCTGTTCGCGTGCTGCCGGCCGGTAAACGTCGGTGGAAACAACGATCGGACGATGCCCGTGCTGCGAAAGCCATTTCGCGAGTTTGCCGGTGGTGGTGGTTTTGCCGGAGCCTTGCAGGCCAACGATCATCCATACCGAAGGAGGCCGCGACGCAAACAGCGGCTTGGCATGTTTGCCCAACAGGTTGGTTAATTCGTCGCGGACGATCTTGACGACCTGCTGGTCCGGCGAGAGCTGCAACATCACTTCGGTGCCCAGGGCCTTCGCACGGATGTTGGCGAGCAACTCATCAGCCACGGCAACGTTCACGTCGCCTTCGAGCAGCGCCTCGCGTATTTCCACCAGCGCCGCGTCGAGGTGCTCATCCGAAAGCTTTCCCTGCCCGCGGAGGTTTTTAAAAGTTCGTTGCAGTCGTTCTGTCAGGTTTTCAAACATGGGTGTCTTTCGCTCTTATCAATGTCTCTTTTATTGTACAGCCAGCCGCGCCGGGCTGCAGCACGGGCTGTGTCTACTCTCTTGCAGAGTTGTAATCAGAACGTGAGTTTGACGCCCAACTGCGTGGCGAACGGTATGCCGACTGTGGTGCCCGGCCCGAAAAAATCGCCCAGGGCTCCCGCCGGCACGCGCAACTGGTTGAGGCTGGTGATGGGCTTGGTGAGCGTGCAATCGGCGTTCAGGCAAAATGCGGTGGCGTTTGCGAGATTGTTGACCGGCGTTGGCAGTGCAGAGATATTGGTCACATAGTTCGCGCCGGGATTATTGCGGTTGAAAAGATTGAAAAACTCCGCAAAGGGCGTGACCGACCAGCGATCGTGAAATGTGAACGGACGGCTGATGCGGAGATCCACCTGAGCATAGGGTGTGCCGCGGAACTCGTCGAGCGTTGTCTCGACTCCATTCACTACCGCACGATTCCCCGCCGGTGTGGTCAGCGTGAATGGCCGCGCACTTTCGGCCTGGGCGAGCGTTGCCAACTGCACTCCCGCGGGCAACTGGAATGTACCGACCAGCACGAAACGGTGACGCACGTCTTCGCCGGAAGGGCCATAATCGCCCGGAGCAAATGCATTTTGCGGATTGCACACGCCGTTTACGTAATCGAACAATTCTCCAAGCACGCAGCCCCATGTCTCCGCTCTCGCCAAAGTATAGTGGGCAGTGAACTGTGCTCGCCTGGAAACATTGCCTTGGAGGCCTACTGACAACGCGTTATAGCTCGAACGATTATCCGAACGGAAAACGTTGGCTTGTGGAAAGTCATAGTTGCGGTACGCGTGCATGCCGGTTTCATGCGTGTAGTCCGCGCTGATCATCCAGTTTGCGGAAAGCGCGTGCTGTATTCCCGCGGTGGCATGCAGCGCATATGGCGTGTGGTAGTTGGGATCGATCAAGGCGGCCGGCGGAGCGGGAAACGCTCCGCTGACCGTGCCGCTGTTGACCGCCTGGAACGCGGTGACCCAGCCACTCTGCGCGAGGTCGTCAAAGTAAAGCCCGACGCCCGCTCGAAGGACGGTTTTCTGCGAACTGCCCAGTGTGCGCGCGATCCCGAGCCTGGGCGCAAAAGCTTCTCGGTAATCGTGTGGGATGCCGCTGACAAGGCCCGCGCCGAGCGCGGGATTGAAGCTCTGGTCGCGGCCGGACGCGATAAATAGTCCGAATGTCGTGTCATAGCGGAGTCCAATGTTTACGGTCAGGTTCGGCGTGGCGCGCCAGGAATCCTCCGTGTAAACGCCTAGCCGCTGGACATTTTGCGAAAAGCCGCCGTCGGTTCCCGGCCTAAAGGCGCTGCCTGCGGCATAATCCGCCGAAAACTGAGAGAGATTTCCTGGTTGCAGGTAGTACGCCGGGTTCTGAGGAAAGGTGACCAGTGTTTCCGGATTGGAGGTAAGCGCGCCGCTTAAAACTGGCTCGTGAATCATGTTCACACCGAAGCGCACGGTGTGGCGGCCCATCGCATGAGTTACATCGTAGCGGGCCTGATATTTTTCCTGATTCCGAAGCACGGGAAACGCCGCGATGCCAGTGACAAACTGATTGTCGCCGTACGTTTCGAATCCGGTAATTGTGCTCGACGTGGTGGTGAACGGAAACGCCAGCGCGAACCCCTGCGTTTCATTTCGCGTCTGCGTCAGATGCAGGCCGCCGGCGTTCAGCACCAGCGAGCCAAACCAATTAGGCGAAAAAGTGTATTGCTGGCCGAGCACTGCACTGAAGTAATTGTTGTGTGAGGTCACGCCGGTGGACGGCAGCGCTCCTTGCTGCACCAAAGCATTGTGTTCCGTGTAGGAGTCAATCGCCCCGCGCAGAAACCAGTGCGAATTATTCGACTGCGCCCAATCGAGCCGCACCGTCGCCAGGTAATCACGGAACGGAACGGAAACGTTATCCGGCACGGCGATGTTGGTCACACCGGGAATCAGCCCATCCTTTGCCAACTGTGCGAGCGCATCAAATTGCTCGCGGCTGGCAGGGCTGTAAGCAATGCTCGCGTTCTCATGCACATATTCGAGCGCGGTGAAAAACCATAAGTGATCCTTAACGATCGGGCCGCCCAGCGTGCCCACATAATTCTGCCGGGAAAACGGCTGCTTGGGGTCGGGCGACGGATTGTCGATCGGAAACCGCGCGTTCAGAGCAGCGGCTCGCTCATAAAATGCCAGGTCCCCGTGCCACTCGTTGCTCCCGCTGCGTGTAGTGATCACCACAGAGCCAGCCGTCGTCCGCCCGGTGTCCGCATCCACTTGCGCGGTTCGGAAGGCAAACTCCTGAAGCGCATCCGGCGAAAAATTCTGGAGGAAGCCGCCAATGTAATCGTCCGAATTATCGCCGCCATCGACGGAGACTTCATTATTCAGACCGGAGCTTCCTCCCGTGGAAACCGCGGTGATGCGCGCTTTCGTAGGATCAGACGATTCCACAGGCTCGGTGCCCGGCGCCAGATAGGCAATATTGGCGAAACTCCGCCCCGCCAGGGGAATCGCCTCAAGATCCTGGCGGTAGATCACGGCCTGGTGCACAGCGCTTTGTGTTTCCAATCCAGCCGCGGTTATCGAGGCGCCGCCGTCCACCATAACTTTTGCGCTGACGGACTTGGGGCGCAAAGTGATGGTGATTTCGCGGATCGAACTGACGGCAACAACCACTTTTGCGCTCGCAGGGGCAAATCCGCCCGCACTCACTGTCACCAGATAGGAGCCGGGCGGAACCTGTTCGACCTGAAATTCGCCGCGCCCATCGGCTTGCACCTCACGAATCGCGGATTTCCCGGAATCGGTTGCCGAAATTTTCGCCCCGGCGATTCGTGCCCCGCTACTGTCCTGGACGGTGCCTCGAAGCGCCCCCAGTGGATTTTGCGCGAACGATGGCGCAGGGAAGGTCGCACACATCGCCAGCAGCAGGAAGAGACCAAGGAATCGGCTGGGCTTCCTATTGAACCTGGGTTTCGGCACCAACTGGCGCATGAATCAAGAGTATAACTCGCAGGCCGTCAATGCTCGGGGCAGACAGATAGCTTTCTAGCAGTTCGATAACCTCGCCATGAACCTCGGTTAACTTCGGGCTTGCCCCTTGATTCGTGTTTGATTCCACCTTTACCCGGTTACCCAAAAGGGGTACTTGCGCATCGGCCATCCGAGGTGGAGGAACAATACTCGATTTCGTGATGCGGAACCTGTTCCTGTTCCATAAAGTCGCTAGTGGGTGGCTGACGCTAGCGGCAGAAAGGCAGGGCGTCGTGAAATCATTCTCCATTTTGTACTGGTACAGCGTGCTGCGGGGGCATTATCAGCTGACAATGTTCGACGCGATTCGATACGCATTGTGGTTGTCGAGATAACCCAGAAGCGAGCCTCTCTGGCTCTCGCAATTCTCTTAACTCACCGCTAAATCGTCCCAGAACCAAACATTCCCTGGTTATTTCAAATATTCGTCGAACCAGGCAACCGTGCGGCTCATAACATCTCGCAGGTGATCGGGCTTTACGAACATGTGGCCTTCGCGCTCGTAGACGACCAGCTCCGTCTTCACGCCGATTGTTTTCAGCGCGTGCCAGAATTCGTACGACTGCGGCGTGGGGCATTCGCCGTCGCTGTCGCCAACGATAATCAGCGTGGGCGTCTTCACGTTCTTGATGAAGGTGAGCGGCGCGCTGCGGGAGTACACCTCGGGATCGTCGTAAACGGATTTGCCGAAGAAGGGAATCATCCATTGATCGATTTTATTTTCGCCGTAATAGCTGGACCAGTTGGCGATGCCCGCGCCGGCCATTGCGGCCTTGAAGCGATTCGTCTGCGTAACTCCCCACATGGTCATGTAGCCGCCGTAGCTCCAACCCGTCAGGCCGAGCCGCTGCGGATCGATCGGCGCAACTCGAAGGGCTTCGTCGGTCCCGGCCATAATGTCGCGCCAGTCTCCGTACCCGAAATCCTTCACGTTCGCACGCGTGAAGGCCTCGCCTTCGCCGAAACTTCCCCGCGGATTCGGCAGCAACAAAAAGTAGCCGTGCGCGGGCAGGGCCATGAAGTAGGAATGCGCGCCTGGCCAATTGGGCTGCACTCCAGCCCCGGGACCTCCGTGCACGCAAACGACTAGCGGATACTTCTTCGAAGCATCAAAGTTTTTGGGATAGATCAGCCAGCCTTGTACGTCAAATCCGTCACTCTTCCAGTGCAAACTTTTCGCTTCGCCCCATTCCGGCTTTATTCCATCGTTCCGGTGCGTTACCTTCTGCCACATTCCGATCGGACCCGCCCAGACTTCAGGCGGATCCTGGAACGAACTACGCACAAACGCCGCTGTCTTGCCGTCGGGAGTCAGCGAAAGACTGGTGGACCAGAATCCGCTGGTGAGCAACGCCGGCGTATGAAACAGGGAATCAATCCGGCCGCTGCTCGGGTCAATTCTCGCGACGCTGGACTCGCCGTCCACATTTTCCATGTCGACGATCTTTCCGTCGGTGGTCCACGCGACCACAATCGCCGAAGCCTTGCGTTCCGACGTGAGGTTTCGTCGCACGCCGCCGGAACGCGAAATCAAAAATACGTCTCCGCCCACGGAATCTTCGTCGCTCATCAGCCCTTCGATGAAGGCGATGCTCTGGCCGTCCGGGGAAACTGCCGGACGCGCGATTTGGAGCTTGGGTTTGTAGAGCAATTGCATTTCCGCGGAAGCGACGTTCACTGCAAATAATTCCGCGATATACCAGTTGCTGTCGCCATTCCCTTTGGCGGCGGTCAGGACGATGCTCTTTCCGTCCGGCGCCCAATCGTATTCGTAAATGTAGGTGTCCGCGGGAGTGATCTGCCGGAGCTTTCCGGTGGCGACGTCGACGATGCCCAAGCGCTGTTCGAAAAACGCGTCTTTAATCTCCCCGGTTTCTGGCGTTTCGGCAACCAGTGGCCCGGCTTCGCGCGTGGCATTTTCCGTAAACAGAACGGCGATGGATTTTCCGTCCGGCGACCATTGCGGCCCGGCAAGAAAGCCTTTCACATCGGTCAATTTGTGCGCCGAGCTGCCGCCCGCGCCGCTTACGTAAAGTTGCAACTGGCCGGTTGTGGCCGCATCGGAAAGGAACGCGATGCGTTTGCTGTCTGGAGACCATGCAACGTTGACTTCGTTAAAATGCGCGGTTGGTTCCCCCGCCGTTACGCGAGTCGGCTTGCCTGTGGCGGCAATCTCCTGAACGTAAATGTCCTGTTTGCCCGTGGGGGCACCTTCCTCATCGGTCCGGATTTCCACCCAGGCAACATGACTTCCGTCGGGAGAGATGGCCGCCTGATCAAAATGCTGGGCTTTGAACAAACTCCCCCGAGGTTCCTGAGCGTCGGCTTGCCAGGAAAGGACGCAAGCGATAAGAGCGCAGATGGCCAGCGCACAAACCAATTTCTCGAATTTAAAATGCATCTGCATTCCCCCCGAGCCATGGAAAGTTCAATCTCATACGGTATTCGGTTTCCCCATGCGTCGCAACCTGAGCCCCGAAAAGCGGGCACCCCGTGGCCGACTGGCGATAGAATCACCGTTGCGTTCAATGGAGCAATGGAGGCGGCAATGTTTGACCGGCGAGGATTTCTTTCTTCCATGATGGCAGTGGCGGGCGCGGTTCCCGCATTTTCGCGGAATGCATCGGGCGAAGATCCGCTGGCCGGCATCCCCGCAAAGCTTCCCGACAAATCGCTATATGGCGCGAACGAAGAAGCCTATTGGGCGGAGCTTCGCCGCCAGTTTCTGATTCCCGAGGACGAAGTGTACTTGAACAACGGCACAGTCGGGTCGTCACCCGCACCCGTCCTGCGTGCGGTGTTTGATGGCTATCGCGACGCCGAGCGGTTGGCGCAAACGGATCCCGAAGACTATCCGATCTGGGGATACGCGGCCTGGAACCAGTTCCGCGATCCGCTTTCGGCTTTTCTCGGCTGCACACGCGACGAACTGGCGCTGGTTCGCAACGCCACCGAGGCCAACAGCTACATTGCCAACGGATTGGACCTGAAAGCCGGAGACGAAGTGCTGATGACCGACCAGGAGCACCCTGGCGGCGAGCAACCCTGGAACCTGAGGGCCAAGCGTTACGGCATCGTGGTGAAGAAGGTAACTTTGCCGAAGCCGGTGCCGGACGCTTCCACGGTTCTGAATCTCTTTAGCGACGCCATCACGCCAAGGACTCGCGTAATTTTTTTCAGCCACATCTCCACCGTGACCGGCGTGGTTTTGCCGGCCAAGGAATTGGCCGCGCTTGCACGCTCCAGGGGAATACTCTCCGCGGTGGATGGCGCGCACGTGCCCGGCATGATGCGGCTGAATCTTCAGGACCTCGGCTGCGACTTGTACACCTCAAGCCCGCACAAATGGCTTCAGGCGCCGAAGGGCAGCGGCTTCCTCTACGTGCGCGACGAAGTGATCGACCGCATGTGGAACACACTGGCCACGGAAGGCTGGGACAATCCCAAAATTCGCGCCGAACGCTTTCAGCGCATCGGCAGTTCCAACGTGCCGGTGCTTTGCGGATTGCGGGCGTCCATCGAACTGGCCAGTGAAATCGGGATGGAACGCATCGAAAAACGGCATCGCCAGATGGCCGACTACATTTTGCAGGAGATGGTAAAGCGTGGAGCGGTTTCGTGGACTTCGCCCGACCCCGCCCTGCGCTGCGGCATCGCGACCGTGAATGTGGCGCCTTACAAAATGCCGGACCTGGAGAACTGGATGTGGAAGCAAAAGAAAATTCGGATTCGCGGCGGAGTGCCGACCAAAATTCGCCTTTCAACGCCATACTACCTGCTGCACAAAGATGTAGACCGGTATCTGGCCGCTTACGACGAGTATCGCGCCGCCCATCCCTCCGCCTGACGCGCGCATCAAAAGAGCCGGGGAACGCGACCACAAAAACCGTTATCCTGAAATACGGCAGTAAATTTTCCATGACGCCCGCAGGGCGCGAAGGAAGTGAGAACGCATGCCTCGTTTGATCACCAACTGCCTTCGGATCCCTAGACTGTTCTTGTTGCTTTCCCCGTTGCCGATTTTTGCGCAGGACAACTACACCCGCGTCGAATTTGGCATGCAATATTCGACCGTCCGGCTGACGAACGAAGACCTCGGCGCAACCAACTATTCTGGTTTTGGCGGGCGCTTCGATTGGAACCTGAACCGCCGTCTGGCGTTGGAAAGCCAGCTCGATTTTTTCCCGGAACACGCCCTTCCGATGCTCACGATTCAGGGCGGGCAAACCCTCCAAGCTGTCTTTGGAGTGCGCGCCAAAGTGATCCAGACGCGGCGACTCTCTGTGTTCGGTTTAATCCGGCCAGGGTTGTTCCACTTTACGGACGTTCTGTATTTCAACTCGAGTTCGGCCACCGGCTTCGCTGAGCGACCCGAAACGCATTTTGCGTTGAATCTGGGCGGCGGCATTGAATATTATCTGAATCCGCGGTGGATTTTGCGGGCGGACATTGAGGGTAATCCTTACCGCGTGCCCAACACCAACGTTGCGATTCCCGGCGGCAGCGCTCTCAGCGTTGGGAAAATCGACGACACCACACGGTTCAGTTTCGGCGTGGCTTATCGCCCAGGAACACTGATTGAAAATGAAAAGGAGACCAACGTCTCCGGAAAGTGGGAGTTCGGCCCGCTCTTTTCAACGATGTTTATCGCGCGCGAGGGACCAACCGACGGCGTGCGGACCGAACCCGGTTTCGGCGGGTATGCTTCCTACCGCTTCTATCACATTTTCTATTTCGACAGCGACGTGCTCTATTTTCCGCGCGGCACAAATTCTTCCGGGCCGCATGACGGGGGGGAAATCCTCCAGGGACTCTTCGGACTGAAGGGGGGAATACGGCGCAATCATTTCGGCATTTTCGGGAAGGTGAGACCCGGCTTCAACAGCTACTCGCAGGCACTGACTGGAATTTCATCCGCCGGGCAGGATAGTTTTGGCCGCTCGACAAATCTGGTGCTCGATCTGGGCGGGATTGTGGAATTTTATCCCGGCGAGCACGGCACGTTGCGCCTGGAAGCCGGCGACACGCACATTTATTTCAACACGCGTGACGTTGATTTCGGAGGAACCGCGGTTCCGGTGGGCGGGGGAAAACTGCAGCACAGCATTCAACTTATCGTAGGATACGGTTGGCGATTCTGAATCCTTTCGCTTATTCGAACCGGTGAGGATCTATGACACAGAAAATCTGGGAATCTGTCGACAAGTATTTGGACAAAATGCTCATACCGCAAGATTCCACGCTGGAGCAGGCGCTGGCAGCCGCGGCCGCCGCAAAGCTGCCCGCGATCCAGGTTTCGTCGGTGCAAGGAAAATTCCTGCACATGCTGGCCCTCATTATGGGTGCGCGCAATATCCTGGAAATCGGCACGCTTGGCGGTTACAGCACCATCTGGATGGCCAAAGCGCTGCCGGAGGGAGGACGCCTTATCACGCTCGAAGCGGACCCGAAACACGCGGACGTGGCGCGAAAGAATTTCGCACTCGCCGGCGTGGAGAACAAAGTGGAATTGCGGCTCGGCAAGGCGCTGGACACGCTGCCGCAAGTTGCCGCGGATGGGCTCGGTCCGTTCGACATGTTCTTCATCGACGCCAACAAATCCAACATGCCGGAATATTTCGAGTGGTCGTTGAAGCTCGCGCGGAAAGGCAGCGTGATCATCGCAGACAACGTGGTGCGCGAGGGGGCCGTGCTCGACGCGAAGAGCAAGGACGCCGACATTCGAGGTGTCCGGCGTTTCCTGGAAATGGTCGGGAAGGAAAAACGCGTGAGCGGCACGGCACTCCAAACAGTAAGCACCAAGAATTACGATGGCTTCGCCGTAGTCCTGGTCACTTCGTAATCAGGGCCATGCGCGAGCAGGCGCAGAGCTCCGCTCTCAGGAATGCTTGATTTCCCGCAGCAATCCGCTCGAAACATCGTAGACGAAGCCGCGGACCGCGACTTTCTCCGGAATCCACGGGTGCGTGCGCAACTTCTGCAACTGGTGGCGGACGTTTTCTTCGATGTTCTGGAACGCATAGAAGAATGCGGGTGAAACCGCGGCGGTGCCTGCCCGGTTCTGAATTCTAGTTCGCAGATCCTGTTCGCTGGTAAGCATCAACCCGCAGTCGGTATGGTTGATGACCATGAACTCCTCGGTACCCAGCAGGTAGTGCGAGACGATCAGCGAACGCAGCGTGTCTTCCGTGACGATGCCGCCTGCATTCCGGATGATGTGCGCGTCGCCCGTCTTGAGCCCCAGGGTGCGGATCGAAAGCCGCGTGTCCATGCAGGTCAGGATGGCGAGCTTGCGTTCGGGACGCGGTGTCAGTTTGCGCAGTTCGTGCGTGCGCGCGTAAATTTCATTTGCGGCGAGAACTTCATCGATGACGCTCATGGCTGGTCCAGTTTACCCCAGCCGCATCATTCCCCACACCCTGTAAGCCGCGCTTGTTGGTTGGCGGACTCAGGGAATCGTGGCGCTCACTTCGCTGGAATAGCCACTTTCCATCCCTGTGGAATCCACTTCGGTTGCAACGTAAAAGTAGGTCTGCCCTTGAGTAACCGCCGCATCCGTGTACGACGGGGTGGCAATCATAGAAGTGTCGACCTTGCTGTACGGCCCGCCGGAAGTGGTGCTCCGATAAACATTGAAACCGGAATATGTGGATGAGCTAGGCGTCCAATTCAAAGCCACTGTGTAACTCACGGGGGCTGTGCCTGTGCCGGAGAGCGCGATCGCCAGCGGTGAATTGGCCGCGTTGCTCACGACGGTGATGCTGCCCGCAAGGCTGCCCGTTGCCGTTGGGGCGAACGCGACGCTGAAGGAAGTTGACTGGCTTGCGGCCAAGGTCAAAGGCAGCGCCATTCCGGTTGTGCTGAACCCAGCTCCGCTCTCAGTAATCTGCGAGATGGAAACGCTGGAGTTTCCCGTGTTCGAAATCGTAACGCTCTGTGTCGCGCTAGTTCCCGTCGTCAAGCTGCCAAAACTCAGTGACGCTGGAGACGCGGAGAGCTGGAGGATCGTCGCGACGCCGGTGCCTGCGAGTGGAACGACCAACGGAGAATTTGGAGTATTGCTGATAAGCGTCACGCTGCCGGAATAATTTGTGGCGGAGGCGGGCGTGAAACCCACGCTGAACGAGGAAGAGCCTCCCGGAGCAATGGAAAGTGGTAAGACCGGCCCGGAAGAAGTGAAACCGGTTCCGGCGAGAGACGCCTGCGTGACGCTGAGGGGGGCTGTGCCGGGATTACGGATGGTGATGGTCTGCGTGTTGTTCACGCCAACGCTGACGTTACCGAAGCTGACGCTCGTCGGAACGACCGAAATCTGTGGCTGCACGCCGGTGCCACTGAGAGAAATCGTCGCGGGAGAATTGGTGGCATTGCTGACGACAGTCACGCTACCCGACAAGGAGCCGGCTGAAGCTGGAGCGAAGCTAACGCTGAAAGATGTGGATTGCCCCGCCGCTAGGTTCAGCGGCAGCGTGATTCCGCCGGTGGTGAAGCCTGTTCCGGTTTCGCTAATCTGCGAAATGGAAACGCTGGAATTTCCCGTGTTGGAAATCGTGACGTTTTGGGCCGCAGAGGATCCGGTAGCCAAATTGCCAAAACTCAGTGATGAAGGAGAAACAGAAAGCTGAAGTGTGGTGGCGGTGCCCGATCCGCTAAGAGGGATCACCAGCGAGGAATTCGGCGCGTTGCTGATGAGCGTGATGCTGCCGGAAAAATTGCCGGCAGATGCGGGAGTAAACCCGACGTTGAAAGCGGAAGAACCGCCCGGAGGAACGGTGAGCGGCAGCACCAATCCGGAGGAGGTGAAGCCGGCGCCAGCGAGGGAAGCTTGGGTTACGTTAAGAGAAGCTGTGCCGGGATTCCGGATGGTGACTGTCTGGTTGGCGGTGGCTGCCACATTAATACTGCCAAAGCCGAGGCTCGACGGTGCAACCGAAATCTGCGGCTGGATTCCTGTGCCGTTGAGAGAAATCGTCGCGGGTGAATTGGTCGCGTTGCTCACCACGCTGACGCTTCCTGTAACTGTGCCTACCGCGGTAGGCGCAAAGCTCGCCGTCAGTGGCAGACTTTGGCCCGCGGCCAGAGTAACACCACTGGAGAAGCCAGATACCGTGAATCCCGAGCCGGTGGAAGTAACCTGCGAAATGTTCACGCTCCCCGTCCCCGTATTGGTCACTGTCACGCCTTGAGAAGCGGAAGCGCCCAACAGAGTGCTGCCAAAATTCAAACTGATCGCGCTTGTGGAGAGCAGATAAGTTTGCGTTGGACTTGCGCCTGAAGGAGTTCCTGTGCCCGAAACACTAATCGAGATCGGAGTTCCACCTTTGCGACCGGGATCAACAACGATGCTTCCGTTGAACGTGAGTGCCGCATCAGGCTTGAATACGACCTGGAAGGACGTACTGCTGCGGGGACTCAAGAAAATGGGCATCGTTCTGGCGCTGACCACGAATTCTGGAAGGCTGCTGGTCACCTGTTGGATCGTGGTGGACTGACGGCTGTTGTTTGTGACCACAATCGTGAATGCACCGCTGACCGTGTTCATCGTGACCGAGCCGAAACTTAACGTCGATGGCGCAACTCCCACTCCGGCTAACGTCTGGATAGGAAATAGAATCGAACCGATTAAGAATAATCCAATGAATAGACACACCAATCTCGTCTTAGCCATTTGAGGGCAACCCTTCGCTTTTAAGTTAGGAGCGCGGCCGGAACGGAGAGGGTGGGCGTAGCGTTTCGCAGCTCGTCGTGCTTACTTCCAAAGCGAGAATAGATTCATAGCCGTACTGTTACTACTGGCGTGCAGAACAGAATTGGGACAGGTTAGGAGGGTTCACTGTTGGGCAGATGAGACCTGTCCTTGGTCGTAGGACTTGTCCGACGAGGCATTGCCCCACAATGGTGCAACGAGAAATGCGCAGGTGTCGCGCAACTCGAGCCTTCGCTGAAAGTTTTCAGGATTGATTGGCTTACGGAAGCGGTTCACTTTCTTTATCGAAACAATAGTGGAGCGAATTCCGTCAGGTTGCGCCGCCAGACCAGCCAAGTGTGCGCGCCGGGGGTTTCGATGTCCACGTGACGAATGTCTTTGGAGGCGAGCCATGCACGCAGGGCGCGGTTGACTTCGATCAAGTGGTCATCGGTTCCGCAGGCAATCCACAGCAGCCGCAATTGCGCGTTGGCGTTTGCATTCAGCCCGGGAAATTCTCTTTCGAACTCGGTCGTGAGTCCGCCGGAACTGAACGCCCCGATCCACGCAAACTCGTTCAGAGAATTCAGCCCCGTGATCAGCGATTCCGCGCCGCCCATGGAAAGGCCGGCGATGGCGCGCGAGTCGCGATCTTTCCTGACGAGATACTCGGCCTCCACGCGTGGGATTACTTCTGTAAGCAGAGCCTCGCGAAAGCGATCGAAGTTTCGTTGGCCGAGGCCCGGATCGCGGGACCTCCCGGAGTCAGGTAAAAGGATTTCCGGCGCGCCATAACCCAGCGGCATCACAATGAGCATCGGCTTGGCTTTGCCGCGCGCAATCAGATTGTCCAGAATCACGTTCGCGCGGCCCACCGCCGTCCACGCGCTGGCGTCGTCGCTGTAGCCGTGCAGCAAATAAAGGACTGGATAGGTTTGTTTCCCGCGCGGGTTATAGCCCGGCGGAGTGTAAACGAAATAGCCTCGATCATCGCCCACCACTTTCGAGCGGTAAAAGTGGTGATGAATTTCGCCACGCGGCACGTCGGCAATCTCCCAGGTGGGCCAGGCGGAATCGCTGGAATTGCCGGATGCGGGCGGAACGTGCACCTCATTCGCACGATAAAGCAGATTTGGCTTTATCGTGTTGTTTGAGGGATCAAGCACCGCCGCGCCGTCGACGAGGAACACGTAGCCGTAGTAGTCAGGCGCAAGCGGTTCGGTGGTTACGCTCCAGATTCCCTCATTGTCTTTCTGCATCGCCAGTGGATTAGCCGTGCCATCGATCCGCACGCTAACCTCTTTAGCATCGGGGAGTCGCAGTCGAAACGTCACACGATGATCGCCCAGCACCTCCGGCGAATTGACTGGTCCCGGCGGCGTCTGTGGCGCTGTAACTTGCGGTTGTGGCTTTAGGGCTGGCGGCGCCTGCGCGCGAACCATTGCACCTGCGAGTAAAATCACACATACGGTTGGCATAGGTTTCATGGTTCACCATTGCGGAAGTTATGTTCGCAAAAGTAGCATTAAGTCAATTCGTATCCTTTGACGCTGGAGGAGTGTCCAGAAGCATTGATTTTGCTAAGGATATAAGTGTGTCCCAAACCTCAACCACTGTTCGCGGAAATGGAGGAGCAGCAGTTTCGGGACCTAATCTCGATAACCAACCCGGCCGTGATTGGTGCACAACGAGCTTACCAATATTCTTCCAACCTGATTTTTGCAGTTTGCCATTGAGTGCTCTCCGCAGAATACTAGCCACCATATCCGCTAGCTGCAATCCCAGCGAATTAAGTGAATCGCCAAACGTGCGCTGCTCGGTCAAGAGCCGCCTAGAATTGACCACGGGGCCCTTTTGAGCAACCTCCGGCTTGCCATATGCGGCCGCCAGCCATTCAATGTGTCGAGCCATTTCCTCGTCTGTTGTCGGATCAGTCTCATATCGCGCAAACCGTGAGTAGTCGGCTTCTTTCAGAAAGATCAAGGGGGTTTTCATGAAATGGCTTTCGCTCGCCGGAAGGACCAGCGTGGACCAAGTTTCTTCCATTTCAGTGAGTGTGCGGCCTTTGCGGTCAATCTCCCAGGCTATGTCGCCAAGTTCCTCTGGTTTCCGCTGAACGTAATACAAGAGCGCGATCTGTAGTACATCCAGGATGAGTTTAATGTTCAGCTCAGCTTGCACGAAAAGTTGGTTTGGCATCGCTCTAACCTTTTGTTCGAGATGAGCCAGGTCAAACACCATTTCCGATTTGTACTCCCGTGTAAGGCGGGCTGTGATTGCCGCCGCCTGAGCCGACTTGAAAGTCTCAACCACATCTCTTGCGTGAAGGGCCATGTCCACGGCGATGAAGTCAACCACCACATCAAACGACGAGAGAAGGTCAATCACCTGTGCCGACTGTGACTCGTCAAGAGTGCTTCCCTTAACTTCAATTTGCTGCTTTGGCCAAGAATCACGGAGCCGGAGGAATTCGTAGAAGAGTTCTTTCTCGCATGAGTGCGGCACGATGAGGGCCAGCACAAGAGAATAGGAACTCGCACTAGAGGTCGGTGGCAGGAACGGACCTGCCTCATCAATGAATATGCGCATAGATTGCGTGGGGCGCGGTGCTACTTTCACAACATATTCGGGATCAGGGTACTACACCCCCCACGACCGATGGGCAAATCAGATGTTCCCCTCAGTGCGTAATACCCCCTCGTTTTCTTGACCCTGTTGTAGCAACATAAATTTGTCACCCTAACGGCAACATGAATCTGTCACCCCCCTGGTAGTGCGGAGTGTTGCAGTCGCGTATCGCCGTAGTAGAGAGCGACGCGGCCATCGAGGGCCTGGTAGATCTGTACTTTGGCGCC